>Ga0155246_117_pt6 | contig 12980 bp, 15 predicted proteins | sample RifCSPhighO2_02_FD_106214 | JGI IMG/M metagenome (GOLD analysis project Ga0155246, IMG submission 106214) | Candidatus Uhrbacteria bacterium RIFCSPHIGHO2_02_FULL_53_13 | reverse complement strand
TTGTAATTCTTGAAAATCACCCCAGTTCCTCTGAACGTGATAATACAAAGGTGGCTATTGATAGAGCGAAGAGCAAGTATCCTAAATTGAATATTGTGCATCTCTATGCAGCATACGAACAAAAAGTTTCGATCGGAAAAATTCGCAAGGATCTCGTAGATGCCGTTCTTCTTCGAAAACAAAAAGCCGGCTTGAAGCATGAACTGATCATTGCAAGTCACGATGCCGATTTAAAAGGCATCAACAATGGGTATATTGATAATCTTCTCGATGATTTTAAGAATTCCAATGTTGATGCTGTGGTAGGGAAGATCGACTATCCAAAATCTGCTTATGAAAAGTTTCCACTCTTTCATGTATCACAGCGTTTGTTGCAGTATTTTACAATTGCGTTTCGAAGAAACTTTCTTCATAGTCCGGAAATGGTTGGCGCAAATTCCGCATTGCGCGCCGGAACTTATGCCGCGATTGGAGGATATAATGAGCGTTCGGTTTTGGGAGAGGATCTGGAACTCGGTTGGATGATTAAGGAGGCGCGAGGATACGAAGCATCACGCATTCGTTACGACAATAGGTTGGGCATTAAGACCGATCCGCGACGACCGGTTATTAAAATGCTTTCAGGCGGGAAGCTCATTGAACAATACGGTGATTTTCATCAAAATGAAGAAGTACGTCGTCAAAAAGTCAGTGAACTATTGGAATCGGCACCGAAACTAGATCTATTGGTTTTGGAAAAAGAGCTTGAGTCTATTTATCATCACTATCATTCGAAAATAGTATCAAATGGGGGTTGGATTCCGGATATATACTTTGTCAAATCTTTTGATAGAGCTATGCGATTTTTGGGCGCAAAGTATGAAGTGCGTGATGGTAAATTTGTTATGACGGATGTAACAAGACTTAGAAAAGCGCTCGATAAATATAAAACTCCGAGCGCGGCGCGCATTAATCCTTCAGCGGCGGCGTAGGAGTATGATTCTTCTCATTGGTATTCCCGTCATCATAGTCGTATCGGTATTGTTCGGCGGTTTGATGGCAAAAAAGAAAGGCAATATCGGCACGGGAAAAGTGTATGGAGCTCTGATGCTCGTTGTGCTTGTGTTGGCGCTACTGGTTTTAGTCTACGTTGTCGATCAACAATAACACATACCCCTCCGTCCCTCGTTTAACTAGGAACATCCTCCCCTATCATAGGGGAGGATGTTCAAAATGACTAGCGACTACACGCCGCCAAAAGCGACTTTTTTTCGCGCGGTTTCAAGTGGCGCCAGCCGCCGGGTTTGAGACGTCCCAAGTGCACATTCATCACGCGTACACGTTTGAGAGCGGTCACGGTATATCCAAGCGCTTCGCACATGCGTCGAATCTGTCGATTGCGTCCCTCGGTGAGTACCACGTTGAACGCACGCTTGTTATGGCGCTCCACATAAGCTCCTTGTGTTCGTTTATCCTGAACGATAATGCCTTCACGCATTTTTTTTAAGAAGGCATGATCAAACGGACGATCTACATGTACTAAATATTCTTTTTCGTGATGAAACTCCGGCCTCAAAATCTGATTCACAATATCGCCATCGTTTGTGAGCAGTAAGAGTCCGGACGAGTCTTTATCCAAGCGGCCGATGGGAAAGAAATGAAAATCAAACCCCAGCTCATCGACAAGGTTGTGTTTTACCAATCGACTCGTCGTCGTCTCAACGCCTATCGGCTTGTGATACGCAATGTAGATACGATCAATGTTTGCGGCAATGGGCTCTTTATCTACTACGACCACATCCTCATCGCCTATTTGGTCACCGACCGTTGCTACGCGTCCGTTGATGCGAACTCGCCCGTCCTTGATAAGGCGGTCGGCTTGTCGGCGTGACGTGACGCCAAACGAGGAAAGATATTTGTTGATGCGCATGACAAAATCAATATCACGTTCACGACGATGCGTCAATGCGGTATACTTTGCCCATGATGTATCTTCTTGGCATTGACATCGGCGGAACAAAGCACCATTTGCGCGCGCGACCGAACACAGGGCGTGACGTGGATTTCATTGTACCATCGAACGGGAATCTTTACGCGCTTGGTGCCGTAGGTATGGTGAAAGAACTCAGCGCACACGTTGCGACGCTCAAACGCAAACTGCGCGCTCCTGTAAAATTTTCAGGAGTCGCCATTGGAATGTCGGGACTCGACGACGTGCGTGCCGAGCGAGCGGTTCATCGCGAATTGGTGAAGCATGGATGGTGGAAGAACGCCGATCCGGATCGGCGACGGCTCGTCAATGACATCCAGATTGGTATGCGTGCAGGAACATCATCCCATCATGGCATTGCCATCATCTCAGGAACAGGATCCAATGGGTATGCGATTGATCAAAGCGGAAAAGAAGCGTGGGTATCTGGGCGCGGGATGCACATGTCGGACGAGGGGAGCGGCTTCTGGATTGGTGTGGAGTGCTTGCGTGCGGTGCGAAAGGCGGAAGATGGCCGCGGGCAATCCACAAAATTGAGTCATCTCGTTTTCAGGCAATTCAAAGTTCAGTCCACGGCCGAGCTCTTGTCAATCATTTATAGCCAATCGTTTGGTAAACGCGACTTGGCCGAGCTCAATATCTTGGCAGAGCAGGCGGCCACAGAGGGCGATCGTACGGCCGCGACCATCCTCGACGAAGCGGCGAACGAACTTTTGCTCATGGCCGTCACGCTTCACAAGAATCTCTCATTCGGCCGTGACCGAGTTGACACGGTGCTTATAGGGGGTACTATCAATAACAACGCAGAGTTCCAAAGGCGATTCCTGGCTGGAGCGCGTCGTCTGCGCTGGATGAATCCCATCCTTCTTACCGAGGCGCCGGTCGAGGGCGCTCTCAAACTTTTGGAGGGATAATCCAATAATCGTAACAACTTTTCTATGCAGATACGAGTAGAAAAGGGGGATATTCTTGAAAAGGAGGCCGACGTCGTCATTGTCGGTTGTTTGGAGGGCGAGCGCGTAAAGGGAGGGGCGCTCAAGGATGTGGATGACGCCTTGGACGGACAAATTTCCGAGCTACTTACGGCAGGCGATTTTAAGGGGAAGCACAACACGGCAATAGCAATTCAAACGCTCGGTCATATGGCCGCAAAGCGTGTGGTTGTGGTTGGACTTGGAAAAAAGAAAGCGCTGACCGTTGAGCACATACGTCAGGCGGTGGGTATGGGTGTGCGCAAAGCGAAGCGCTACCGTGCCGAGTCGATGGCACTTGTGCTCGTGGGTGCCGGTGCTGGAGAACAGGATGTGATGGCGGTTGCACAGGCGGCAACGGAGGCTGTTTTTCTTGCCGCGTACGAGTACGACGTGTGGAAAAAGAAGGACGAGGACGCGAAGGAATTGCAGACAGCAACGATTGTTGAAAAGCAAGCCGGTCGCATCAACCGTGCCACGCAAGGCATGAAGCTTGGCATTGTAATGGCAGAGGGCGCTTTGCACGCGCGCCGATTGGTCAACGAGCCAGGGCAGACCATGCGTCCGCGTAACCTCAAAGAAGATGCTGAACGCATCGCGAACCTGTCAAAACATGTGTCGGTGACTATCTACAACCAAGAGGAGGCGCGCAAGATGGGTATGGAGGCGTTTTTGGCGGTTGCTCAAGGCTCGGACGAGGAGCCGTACTTCATTCACCTTCGCTACACACCAAAAAAAGCAGCTCAGGTGTCCGTGGCGCTCGTTGGAAAGGGGATTACATACGATTCGGGTGGTTTGTCGCTCAAGCCAAGCGATGCGATGAAAACGATGAAGATGGATATGGGCGGTGCGGCGGCGGTACTTGGCGTCTTTTCAGTGATTGATCGGATTGCGCCGACGGTGGAAGTGCATGGCATGATTGCGACATGCGAAAACATGCCGTCGGGAAAGGCGTATCGCCCCGGCGATATTGTGCGCGCAAAAAACGGCCTCTCTATTGAAATTGACAACACGGACGCCGAGGGTCGTGTGACGCTGGCCGATAGTTTGTCGTTTGCCGTGGAACAAAAACCGAACGCCATCGTGGATATGGCAACGCTCACGGGTGCGTGCATGATAGCTCTTGGCGAAGAGATTGTGGGGCTTATGTCAAATAACGCAAAGCTCTCCAAAAAAGTGTTCGACGCGTCGAATGAAAGCGGTGAGGAGTTTTGGGAATTACCGCTGTTTAATGGCTACGACAAGCTCATAGAATCCAAAGTCGCCGACGTAAAAAATGTTGGCTCGCGTTGGGGCGGAGCGCTTACCGCGGGACTCTTTCTGCGAAAATTTGTGAATGACATTCCATGGGTGCACTTGGATATTGCAGGCCCCGCGTTCGCCGAGCGTCACTATCTCTCGTATGTCCCTCTTGGTGGAACCGGCGTACCCGTCCGAACAATTCTGCAGTTTCTGCGTAGCTACCGGTAAAACCCCATTGGGGTCAGGTCCGGATAACGGACTTTTGTGCTATACTCAACATCTATGGCACGTCCTCTTCGAATCGAATTTGCAGGCGCTCTCTACCATGTCACCTCTCGCGGCAATGTTCGTCAGAAGATCTTTCTCAATGATAGTGATCGTATTGGCTTTTTAAAAAATCTCGCGTATTGCCTTTCACTCCACAATGCGATTCTCCATGCGTACTGTCTCATGGGGAATCATTATCATCTTCTCGTCGAAACACCAGACGCCAATCTTTCGGCATTTATGCGTGATATAAACGGCAATTATACGCAGGGCTTCAACTATCATCATCGTCGCGTTGGCCACCTCTTCCAAGGTCGCTACAAAGCTTTTGTCATTGATCGAGATTCCTATCTCTTTGAAGTGGCACGCTACATTGTTCTCAATCCGGTACGAGCCAAATTTGTGAAACATCCTCGTGATTGGAAGTGGAGTAGTTACAATGCGACCGCCGGCCACACAAAGATCCCCGAATGGCTCACCGTAAACTGGGTTCTCGACACGTTCTCCAAAGATCACAATGAGGCACAGCGTCAATATCGCCAACATGTGAAGAATGGCATTGACGCAGGCTCGCCCTTTGATGACATGAGGGAAGGAGTAATACTCGGTGACGAAGAATTTATATTCTGGATTTGGGAAACACGAACAAAAGGATCAGAAAAAAACAAAGAAATCCCCAGGAATCAGAGGATTGTTGGGAGACCAACGCTTGAAAAACTTTTTGAGGATATTCAAACACTGGAAGACCGCAACGCAATCATTTGTTTTGCACACGATCGCTGCGGATACCCACTCTCGATGATTGCAAAGCACGTGAAATTAGATGCTTCTACGGTTGGTAAGATTGCACGAAGGAAGTACAATCAAGAATAGTCCGTTATCCGGACCTGACCCCCATTATGCTTTTCCGAGCGTGTCTTTGCCTGCGCTCCAGTCGACAGGACACAACTCGCCTGTTTGTAGTGCTTTGAGCACGCGCAACGTCTCATCAATGCTTCGTCCCACGCGGTTGCAGTTAATCGATGCATATTGCAACACACCATCGGGATCGATGATAAATGTTCCTCGAAGCGCAATGCCTTCGTCGTCAATCAAGACGTTGTATGCGGCCGATACATCATGTGTCATGTCCGACAAGAGCGGCGTTTTGAGCTCGCCCAAATCCTTGAGCCAGGCTTTGTGGCTGTGCACGGAGTCGGTGGAGCATCCGTACACAACGGCGTTCAGCGCCTCAAACTCGTCGTATCGCTTTGAAAATCCGGTAATTTCTGTGGGACAAATAAATGTAAAATCGAGAGGGTAAAAGAACAAAACCGTCCATTTGCCCTTTGAGTCGCTCAAGGCAATTTTTGTGAATTTGCCGTTTCCAAGGCACGCGTCGAGACTAAATTCAGGCGCTTTTTGACCAACTTTAGCGAACGGGAAATAGAGTTCGTCTTCCATAATCGTTTGACAAGAGTGAAGGCGGATAGTATAGCATCCTCATCTTTTTTCCTGTATCCTTTGACTCTATGAATCGCAATATCTACATCGGTGTTGGTGTCGTAGTCGTACTTGTTATTACCTTGACGCTTTCGTTTTTGTCCGACGCATTGCGTATCGTCAAAGGGACGCCAAAGGGTGATGTGAACGGCGGCAACTACTACGACAAGGTGGTGACGCATCGCGGAGTGCGCATGATGGTGCAACCAAAGGATATCGTGAAAACGGGACGCACAGCCGAGGATGTGCCACCGCTCACCGATCCCAAATTTGTGAGCATTGATGAAGCGGTGGAGCAAAAGTTTTTACACACGGATTTGTACGGGTTACAACTCTTTGATGGAGAGAACTATCGCTTCTATCCGCTCGAAATTTTGGCATGGCACGAACTCGTATTTGATCAAATCGGTGAAACGCCGATCGTTGTGACCTACGCGCCACTCACAGACTCGTTCGCTGTGTTTGAGAACACGTCAGAGCTTGATTTGGCATATTCTGGATTCGTGTTCAACAATAACTCTCTGCTTCTCGATCGCGCGTCAAATACGCTCTACAGCCAGCTCTTAGGAAAAGGCGTGTATGGGGTGAATACAGGTTCCGCTCTGACAACGTACCCATCCTCCATCATTCAATGGGAAACGTTCGCGCAGTCGCATCCGGATGGACAAGTGATCTCATCGCAGACGGGGTATGATTTTTCCTATGAATTGAGTCCCTACGGCACGTATCTGGTCTCAAGGTCAATTCCATTTCCCCTTGCTCACGAGTCATGGTCCGCGCGCTTGGCGAAAGATGGGCTGTTTGGTGTGTTCCATGACGGAGGAGCGAAGGCGTTTGATGTCGTGGCGATTATTTCTGAAAGCAACGGAGTAAAGAATGATGTGTTCGGTAATCGAGCGTTTGTCGTGTGGGTAGACAAATTCGGCGCTCTCCATGTGAACGAGCGCGGTGATGAGCGTTTTGTGCGTGCAGAGAAAGCGGCACTCGTTGACGAAGAAGGAAACCGATGGGAGTTTGACTCCATGACTCAATCGCTGACGTTTGACAAAAACGTGCGTCGCGATGTTCCGGCAATACGTATCTTCTGGTTTGCGTGGGCCTCTACATTTCCTCAAACGGAAATCTACGGTCGCACGCGCAAGCAGGGGTTTGTAGACGGGACATTTGTCGGTGAAATTTCTCCTGTGGATGAAGGCGTGCGCATTGAGGTTGACGAGGCGGCCATTGAAGGCGGAGCCGCTATCGTGGATTTTGAAGCGAATGAAGCAAACGAGTAATGTCTGGCACGCTGTACATGGTTGCAACGCCCATCGGCAATCAAGCCGATTGGTCGGCGCGCGCGCAAGAGACGCTTGCGCGTGTTGACATGGTCTTCGCGGAAGACACGCGCGTGGCGCTTCGCTTGTTGCGTGCGTCTCACATCGCAACGCCGGTGAAACGCTACGATCATCATTCGCACGATCGCATGTGGCCCGAAGCCGAACGCGCACTCAAAGACGGCGACATTGCCTACGTATCCGATGCGGGAACGCCGGGTGTGGAAGACCCAGGTGGAAGGCTTGTAGAGGCAACCGTCGCGGCCGGGTTCAATGTATCGCCCGTTCCCGGTCCCTCCGCGCTCATGGCAGCGCTTTCCGTGAGCGGTTTTCCAGCCGAACGTTTTTGCGTCATGGGGTTTCCGCCGAAAAAGAAAGGCCGTCAAACGTTTTTTGACACGCTGGCCGCAACGCACGGCACGGTCGTCGTTTACGAAGCCGTGCATCGCATCGAAAAGACTGTTACCGAAATCGCGGCGCGTCAACCACAAAGGCGCATGGTATTAGCGCGTGAACTCACGAAGACGTTTGAACAGATTATTCGCGGAAGCGCCACGAGCGTTTTAGAACAGTTGTCCTCATCCACGCAAAAAGGAGAGTACATGATCGTGCTAGAATAGGAACATGAAGCCGTTCTACATCACAACGCCCATCTACTACGCTTCGGGCGAGCCGCATATCGGCCACGCGTACACCAATCTCATGGCCGATATCACCGCGCGCTACTACCGCATGACGGGACGCGAGGTTCGGTTTTTGACGGGCACCGATGAGCACGGCATGAAAGTCGCGCGTAACGCACAGGCGGCTGGTTTGGAACCGCAGACGTTCGTGGATGAGAAGGCCGCGCGATTTCGCGAGCTTGCCGATGCGTGGAACATCACGATTGATGATTTTATTCGGACGACGGAGGATCGTCACAAAGTATCGGCGGCCGCGTTTTGGAAAGCTGTCAACAAAAACGGATACATCTATAAAAAAACGTATAAGGGATTGTATTGTGTTCCGTGTGAGTCGTTCAAAACCGAAAAGGATCTGGTGAAAGGAAAGTGTCCAGACCATGACGCTGTTCCGGAATTGCTCGAAGAAGAAAACTATTTTTTTAAACTCTCTGCGTTTGAAGATCGTCTCAAAACGTTCTATGCCGAGAACCCTGAATTTGTGACCCCCGAGCATCATCGCAACGAAATGGTGCAAATTTTGGAGCGCGGACTGGAGGACATTTCGATTTCACGCTCCACGAAACAGCTCACGTGGGGCATTCCGGTCCCCGGCGACGAAGGGCAGGTGCTGTATGTTTGGTTTGATGCGCTCGTGAACTATATCTCGGCGATCGGATACGCGCGCGGAAAGAAAGACGCGATGCACCTCTACTGGCCGGCGGACATTCACTTTGTGGGGAAGGAAATCAACCGTTTTCACTCGCTCTTATGGCCGGCGATGCTGATGGCGGCAAAGGTGGAGCCGCCGCGTCAAATCGCCGTGCACGGATGGATTACGGTTGACGGAAAGAAAATGAGCAAAACGATCGGCAACGTGCTCGATCCATTCGACTTGATTGAGCGGTATGGCCTTGAACCGGTGCGCTATTTTATGGCGCGCGAGATTCCGTTTTATCGCGACGGCGACTTTTCGCACGAGCGTTTTGAAATGCGCTACAACAACGATTTAGCGAACGAGCTTGGGAATCTTTTGAATCGCGCTATAGCAATGACCGAGCGCTATCTTGATGGCGTTGTTCCCGACGAGTCAGTATACGATGTCACAAAGCGCTGGACAAAGTACCGCGCCGGAATGGAGTCTCTGCGTTTTGACGATGCGCTCTTGTCTGTTTGGAAACTGGTGCAAGCTATGAACAAGCACATTGATGAAACGGAACCGTGGAAGCTTGGAAAGCAAGAAGATTTGAAACCCGTTTCAGATGTGTTGTATGTGCTCTTGGAGTCTCTGCGCCACATCGCTTGGATGCTGTTGCCGTTTATGCCGGGCACGGCCATGCTGATTTTTGAGGGGATTGGAACCTCGTTTATCGAGCAGGCGCCACTTTCATTGTCTGATGCGTCCAAATGGGGAGGGTTGAAGCCGGGAAGTGTCGTGAAGCGCGCCGAGCTTTTGTTTCCGAGGATAGAGAGTAAGGAAAGTGAGTAGTTCACAAAGCTATTGGCTTTTGGTTCCTTGCGAAGCTTCGCAAGTTGCAACTTCTAACCTCTGACCTCCAATTTCTATTTTTATGCCCCTTTACGACCTCGCCGTTCTCATCGTCATTACCGTATTTGCGCTTCAAGGATTTGGGCGCGGATTTGTGGCTTCGCTCACCAGTTTGGCTGGGATGGTCGTGACATTCATTGTCGCGCTGTGGGCGCATCCAATCATTCTGGGATTGCTTGAATCCATTGGTGCGTCACTCAATATCACCGTTCAACTTGTAATCTTTTTTATCGTCTTTCTCATTATCGGGCGCGTTCTCGGCGCCGTAGTGAAACTCATCAACCGCGCGTTCCGTGTCATCACGGCTATCCCATTTACCAAATCTATTGATCGTGTACTCGGTGGCGTGTTCGGTTTGGCGGAAGGTATCTTACTTGCAGCGCTACTCACTGTGGTTGTGCTATCCATGCCATCGCTTCCCGAAAATCTTCAAGCGGCGGTAGACGCATCTTGGATGATTCGTGTGGTCGTTTTTGTGCTCGGGATCGGAACGATGTTTTTACCAGATTCATGGCAGAGTGTTTTTGAGAGAGCGATATGACCGACACACACTGCCACATCCATTTTCGCGCCTATCGTGATGACATGGAGGAAGTCATCAAGCGCAATCAAGAGAAGAGTGTGCGGATGATTACGATCGGTACGCAGGCGCAAACATCGAAGGAGGCCGTGGAAACGGCGGAGCGTTTTGGTTTGTGGTGCACCGTGGGACTGCATCCTGGGCATACGCACGAGCAAACTCTGCATGAAGATCCGGATGAGAACGTCCCAATGGAAGTGGAAACATTCGACAAAGAGTTTTACCGCGCACTCGTTCGTTCGTCCAAGCGCGTGGTTGCCGTCGGGGAAGTGGGGCTCGATTACTATCGGCTGCCAAGCGATGAGTCGTCGCGCGCATCCGTGATTGACACGCAAACCCGTGCGCTTGAGGCCGCACTCGAATTGGCAGACGAAGAAAACCTTCCCGTTGTTCTTCATGTCCGCGACGCGCACGAAGCGATGCAGAACATCTTGATAGGGTTCATTGAGCAAAAAAAACTTGCGCGACGCGGCGTCGTGCATTGTTTTACGGGGACGATCGAAGAGGCGCTCGGCTATCACGCGCTCGGCTTTTTTACCTCGCTGACCGGCATCATTACCTTTCCCGATCGCAAAGACCCTGAAAAAGTTACACCGATTCAGCGCGTCGTGGCCTCTCTTCCACTTGAGTGGATCATGCTCGAAACGGACGCGCCGTATTTGTCGCCGCATCCTTTTCGCGGAAAGCGAAACGAACCGTATTGCGTGGAGCTTGTTGCGCAAAAAATCGCAGAACTCAAGCAAATGAATGTCCGTGAGATTGAGCGCATCACGGATGAAAATGCTGTAAAATTGTTTGCATTGAGCTAACCTTAGCAAACAAAATTTTCTCCGTTGACCTTGCTTGATTATCGGGATATACTTTGCCCGCTTTTTTGAATCCATAGACCGTGCCTATGTCGCAACGCCAAGCTTCCGATGCGTACTACATGCGACTTGCCGTCCGAATCTCCCTTGACTTTGGTGCGTCCATCGCGATTCCAGCGGTGGCGGCGGCGTTGGTAGGAGTGCGTCTAGACAGAAAGTGGGACACCGAGCCGCTGATGCTCATCCTCTTGCTGGTTGTGGCATTTCTATCAACGGGGGTCTGGATTTTCAAAAAAGCCAAATACTATAAACGCTTGTACGAGCATCCAGATGTATGATCCCCCCGCTTGCGGCCGAACCGATGTTCTTCATAGGAAATTTTGCGGTGACAAATACCATGATCAACGCGTGGGTAGCCGTAGTGTTTTTTATCGTGGTGGCCCTCATGATCTCGCGCAAACGAGCAGACGTTCCGCGCGGCTTACAAAACGTCGTCGAGTGGTTGCTTGAAGCCGGTCTCAATTTTGCCGAATCGGTGACGGGAAATCGCGAACAAGCAAAGCGATTTTTTCCCTTGGCGATGACGATTTTTTTGTTCGTGCTATTCTCCAACTGGCTTGGCTTGTTGCCCGGCACGGGTTCGATCGGTGTGTTTCAACTGAATCACGGCGAGGTTGAGCTGATTCCGCTCCTGCGCCCGGCGAGTTCGGACCTCAATCTCACGCTGGCGATGGCGTCATTCTCAATCCTGATGACGCACCTGTTTGGCGTCTTCGCCATCGGAGTGTGGAGACACGCCAACAAGTTTGTCAACATACGCGGAGTTGTACATGCGCTCTCAAAAGGGCCTATGGCCATTGTTGTCGCGCTCATCGAATTCCTCGTCGGCCTCATCGAGCTCGTAGGAGAAGCGGCTAAAACGTTGAGTCTTTCTCTGCGGTTGTTTGGCAATGTGTTCGCGGGCGAGGTTCTGCTCACCGTGCTTTCCGGAATGCTCGCATTTGGTTTGCCGATTCCAGTTTATTTCTTGGAGCTCTTAGTCGGAGTCATTCAAGCTATGGTCTTTGCAGTGCTCGTTTTGGCATTCGCTGCCGTAGCAACGATGGAGCCGCACGGCGATGCTGAAACCGTCCATTAGAGTTTTGCGCATCGCGTTTGGAGGCAAAACGCAATACGCTAAACCCTAATTCCTAAATTAATCCTATGGAATTTGACGTAGCCGTTCTTGCAAAAGCGATCGCTATTGGTCTTGGATCACTCGGTCCCGGACTTGGTGTCGGTTTTATTGGCGGCAAAGCGATGGAGGCGATTGGCCGTAATCCGGAAGCATCCGGCAAAGTGTTCGTTCCGATGCTTCTTGGCATGGCCTTTGCCGAAGCCATCGCCATTTACGCGTTGGTCGTGGCGTTCACTGTCTAACACGCATTGAGTGCATGTCACAAGAAACGAACGACGCATTTGTTCGCGCGGCAACCGAGGTACGCGAACCGGCCGAGGGTGACGTCCTTGGGACGCTTGGCATTCATGGGACACTCTTTTTGGGACAACTCGTCAACTTTCTGATCGTCCTTGTGGTGTTGTGGGTGTTTGCGTATAAGCCGCTGATCAAGCTGATGGCAGAGCGTACGCAAAAAATTGAGCAGGGACTTCAGCGCGCGAACGAGATGGAAAAGCGCGTGGAAGAACTTGCGCAAGAGCGCGAGCAGGTGATGAAGGACGCGCGAAAAGAGGCGAAAGTGACGATGGATACCGCTGTGGCGCAGGCAAAAGAGAAATATGATGTGCTTTTGGCGAAGGCGAAAGACGATGTGGCACAAACGGTGGCGGCGTCACGAGCACAGCTGGCGCACGAAAAGGATCAGCTCATGCAAGAGGTGCGAAGTGAACTTGCGGACATTGTGTTAGAGGCCGCGCGTGCCGTTGCGCGAGAATCTGTTGATCAAAAAAAGGCATCAAAAGCGGCAGTAGCGGCGATTGAACAAGCGGCGAGCGACCTATGAAAATGACCGCCGATGTGTACGCACGCTTGCTCGTGGACGTCTGTCTTGATGTCGCCGGTGCGCGTTTGCGCGAGCGCGTTGCGGACGTACTGCGCCTGATGCACGCGCGCGGCGACGGACACTTGGCGAGACACGTGCC
>Ga0155246_138_pt1 | contig 13356 bp, 13 predicted proteins | sample RifCSPhighO2_02_FD_106214 | JGI IMG/M metagenome (GOLD analysis project Ga0155246, IMG submission 106214) | Candidatus Uhrbacteria bacterium RIFCSPHIGHO2_02_FULL_53_13 | reverse complement strand
GTCACCACACCATAAAACAGGACTCCATCATTCATGAAACGGGCGAACTCCTTGCTCTTCAAGAGAAAAAATCCTCAATGTAGCCCTGGCTACATCTGTGGTTTTCTCTCTCTCCAGAGCGTCGGATTTCATCCCGTTTCAAGAATGCTAAGTCCTGTTTCACAGTATGATGACTATAGGACAACGAGGAGAACGTATCGCCGCACGGTACCTGATGCAACAGGGGTACCGTGTTTTGGTTCGCGGATGGCATGGTGGTGGATGTGAGATTGATCTCATCGCACTCGATGGCGACGAGGTGGTGTTTGTTGAGGTCAAAACGCGCCGCAATATTGCCATGGGATTTCCCGAGCAAGCCGTTGGGACGGCCAAACTACGTCACATTGAGCGCGGAGCACAGGCGTGGCTCTTAGCGCATGACCCAAAAACACGGTGGCGTGTGGATGTGGTATCGATCTTGTATCGCGATGGCACGCCGCATCTTACGCATTTTCGCGGGATCGGGTATGCGTAGCGCCCTCATCTATCAAGAAGCTCTTTCACCATCTGATAACTTTCGTATACAATGCCGTCATATCAATCGAGGCGAACGTCGACAACCAAATAGTGAAGCCCCAGACACTCACAAAGAGCGTCAGTTTGAGATTCTAGAAGGACTCAAACAGAGAGTAGATGCGATGGTGCAACTAAAAAAAGACATTGAAGGTCTTCCAAAAGGGCTCTCTGATGAAGCGCTTGACGAATGCACGAAGACCATGGAGGAGCGAATGTTTTCTGCGTGGCCGGAATCTGTCAAACGGGGGGCTGAACGAATCCTTGAGATTGAATATGAACTCGATGCCACAAATCAATCTTCATATGACGAAGCACATGACGAGACACGCTTCTCTTTGCAAGATGCTCTGCTCAATGAGTTAGAGGCCACAAAAAGAAATCCGGATCAGTTTATGGTTTATATTGCCATACAGCTGATAGATGGCGTCAAGATGAAGTACAAGCGGGTCCGTGAACTTGCGGCGGGAGATTTGAACAAAACCGTCCAATCTATCATGGATGAATTTGGCATTGAAGGTGAGGTGATAGATGTGCGAGTGAGCCCAACAGACATTGTTGTTGTTTTGGACAAACAAGTGAGCTTCGGCAAATATTATCCTGATATTTCTGGTATTCATCTAAGTGAAGAAGTCTATTCTTTTGTGAAAATGAATGATGCGGCAGAACGAACTATTCGACACGAGAAAATCCATGGGTTGATTGACGGGGTCTATGTAATCAGATCAAGTACACTTCCCACGAGTGTCATTCGATCTCGACTGAAGACGATCAAGGGGTACAAGAAAATGTCTCCACCAGACGAGATATTAAACATGGCTTTTAGGACCCTGACGAACACGCGATACTATCTCGATCTCTTGCATGAAGAATTGTTAGCCGAGTTGGAAAACGCAGAGGAAACTTGGCGTGCACATACACAACGACGCTATTTTGAACGCCTGCGCGATGCTGTAGCAAACAATACGTCGGCTCACCTTGCCACGGCGGAAATTGAAGCAGGAAAATTTATTCAAGCACTCGAGGAAGAACAAAAAAACGCAACAGATGAGCGAACGATCACTGCTTTGAAAAAGATTAATGAGGATTTTTTGCTGTCATGGATACAGACCGTGGAAACCATGGAGAGAATGACCGAACTTGCTGCACGCCTTGGCCCAGATGCAACCGATCGTGTTCATCTTGCCATGGCCATCCTGCCACCAAGTCGCTACCGACATATCGAACCTCTTTTTCGACATCTCTATGGAGACGAGCGCGTTGATGGACTACTTGGACTTCGCAAGTGGGCACGCAATCTCCTCAACCCGGACTCAATTGAGGATTTTACAAAGACGATTCTTGAATCACCCAATGCTTTGCTCAAAAAGGAAACGGAAGAAGTTCGATTGCAGATCCTTGATCTAAAAGATAGTTACGATTTAACGACAGGGATGGCAAGATATTCGGCCAACGAGCTCAAAGTGATTGTGGCATCTCTTCCAAGGCTTGCGCATGCTGTTGGCTTGGAGCTTGAAGATGAGGCTGATCAGCTTGTTTGGAACAATTTTTATCATCATGTTCTCGGCGATATGGTAAGCGGAAAACGATCGGTGGATATGACGTACTTCAGTTCTATGACCGATGGGCAACAGAGAGCTCTTCGCTTCCAACTCGATGTAGAATTTGAATTTATTTTTGAAGATTTGGATATTTCTTACAGCGACACCGTGGACATTGAATCGATACAAAAGAAAGACTTTTGGAAGATTGTAAAAGCCGCAAATATGGAAAAAGAGCTAGAGGTATTTCTCACGACTCGGGAATAAAAGCAGTCACAGGCCAAGGGGCGGCCTGTGATTCAAGAGAGCGACTCGGGATCCAAATCTCGTGGATAACCGCGACGTCGCCAATACACGTAGTGACGATGACACCAACCGTATCCGTAGGCTGGCTCATCGCATGTCGGCACTTTGCACGGGGGTCCGTCGTAGCGCAGAAATCCATCGAGCGTGTTTCTGCGCCACTGGTTGTAGTGCTTACGGCAGAACCTTTGTGCTCGCACGGGCTTGTCGCACTTGGGAACTTGGCAGTGAGGAATGTCTCGTGGAGCTTCAAATCCATTGAGTTGTCCGTTGCGCCAAGCGTAGTAATGCGAATCGCAAAACCCCTTTGTCCGTCTCGGCTCATGGCAAGCGTCAACACGACATGTGCGGGGGACTGGGGAAGGACGCGGCGGCTTCCAGCTCTTTGGGTAGTTCAATCGACGCCACTTTTGATAGTGTGCGCCACAGTAACCGCGGCATTCCACCTCCTCGTCGCACCATACCACGTGACAAAACCACACCTTCTTTTTTGGTTCCCAACCGTCTGGGAATCCGGCACGTCGCGCAGCTTGATAGTGGCGCCGACAGTAGCTGCGCGCATAATGAACGCCATTACATTGCGCAATGCTGCACGGACTGTTGCTGTCTTGCGAAGCATCCGACATGGCAAGATGACAGTATCGGCGTTAAGTTTGATTGTCAATGATTGATCTGTCTATGCGATAGACGCATAGAGTCGCTTGACGTCAAAAACGGTATCGTGTACTCTTATTTCGTGATGATGGTCTCGGCTCGCGCCGAGATTTTTTCAAAGCTCTTCATTACCAGCAGAGATTCAAACAATCTTATTCCCCAACCTATGTCCTCACCCATTGAACAAGCCATTCGACAGATCGTCGAAGAAAAGGGTCTCTCGTACGAGTCCGTCATGGAGACGATCGAAGCGGCGCTCGCGGCCGCCTTTCGAAAAGATTTTGGAAATCGATTGCAAAACATCGAAGCCAAATTTAATCCCGCCGACGCAAGTCTTCAATTGTGGGATGTCAAAACGGTCGTCGAAGATCAGGAGCTTCCGGAGAAGGTAGAGGAAGAAGAGTTTGATGAGTTCAAGCGTCCGCCAAAGCCCGTTGAGGAGTCGGAGGAGGATTTAGACGAAGGTCCTCGATTCAATCCAAAAATGGAGCTCATGCTCACCGACGCCAAGGCGCTTAAAGCGGACGCGGAGATTGGCGATGTCTTGCGTACGGAACTGGATATTCCGTCGGAGTTTGGGCGCATGGCGGCGATGACCGCCAAACAGGTGATTACGCAAAAGTTGCGCGAGGCCGAGCGCGAAGTCACGTACAACGAATATAAGGAACACGAAGGCGATGTGCTGATGGGCACGGTTCAGCGTCGTCAAGGCCGTGTCATTTTAGTCGAGCTTGGCCGCGGAACGGCGATTATGCGTCCCGATGACCAGGTGCCGGGCGAGCGCTACTATCCGGGCGATCGCATCCGCGTGTACATTATGTCGGTGGATTTGGGTATGCGCGGGCCGGAAATTCTGGTATCGCGCACGGCGCCGGAATTAGTGCTCGAGCTGTTCAAAACCGAAATTCCAGAAATCGCCGACGGGACCGTGCGTATTGAAGCCATTGCGCGCGAACCCGGCTCGCGCTCCAAAGTGGCCGTGGCGTGTGACGACAATGGTATTGATCCGATTGGCGCATGCATTGGCCAGCGCGGCGCGCGTATTCAAACGATTATTGGAGAGCTCGGCGGAGAGAAAGTGGACATCATCGAATTCGATGCGGACGCGGGATTGTTTGTGATGAACGCTCTCGCGCCGGCAAAAGTGGAATCGGTGGAGTTGGATGAAGAGTCTAAGGTGGCGACGGTGACGGTGGAGAGCGACCAGCTGTCGCTGGCCATCGGCAAGGGCGGTCAAAACGTGCGTTTGGCGGCGCGCTTGACGGACTGGCGCATCAACGTTGCCGAAAAGGGAGGCGCGATCAAGGGCTCAAGCGAGGGGGCGGTGGAAGTAGGGAGCAAGCCGACGGAAGCAGTGGTAGAGGCAGAAGTGGAGGAGGAAGTTGAAGAGGCGCAGGCCGCCGATGTGGCAGAGGATGTGGTGGAAGCGGCCGAAGGCGACGTGGACGATGGACTTGAAGACGAGGAGACCGCAGATGAGGAGTCAGCTATGGACGCCGTTGAGGACGACGCACTTCCAACATCAGCGATGGACGAAGCGGACGCAGAAGCCGCCGCCATTGAGCCTGAAGAGGAAACAGAATAGGTATGTCGGGAAGTGGGATTTTCTTCGTGTTGCTCACACAGCCGATGTATAACTTACTGATCGTGTGCTACAACGCGCTTGCGGGGATTGGCGTCACGGATTTGGGCTTTGCGATTATCGCGCTCACCGTAGCCATAAAACTCGTCTTGATGCCGTTTACCGCCAAGTCCATCAAAGCGCAAAAAGCGATGCAGGATTTACAGCCGCAGCTCAACGAACTCAAAGAAAAGTACAAGGATAAGAAGGAGGAGCAGGCCAAGGCCATGATGGCCATTTACAAGGAGAACCACGTGAACCCGGCGTCGTCGTGTTTGCCGCTGTTGGTGCAGATGCCAATTTTGCTCGCGCTCTACAACGTTTTGAGCCGCTCGGTGAACGATCCCGACTCCATCGCTATGCTGTACGCATTCGTGCCGGCGCCGGAGGCCATTAACCATGTATTTTTGAGCGTAGTGGATTTGGGCGCGCGTAGTATTCCACTTGCCATCATTGCCGGCATTGTGCAGTACGTGCAGGCAAAGATGCTCGAAACGCGGCGCCCGCCGCACGCGATCGCCGGCAAAGAGGGCGCTAAAGATGAGAGCATGGCGGCCGCGATGACTAAATCCATGACCTATACGATGCCGATTGTGACCGTGATTTTTGGCGCTACGCTCCCGGGAGGTGTGACGCTCTACTGGCTCGTGGCGAACCTTGTGAGCGTCCTGCAACAATACGTCCTGTTTCGAAAACCAAAAGAAATCTCCTCGTCATGACCGCGCCATCACCAGCTTGCCGGGAGGACGTGCGCCGAACGCTTGCGTATTTGACGGCGGTTGGATATGGGGGAACGGCGATGGAAGTGTGGCAATGGCTGTATCGCCCTTCACGCGCATGGTCGCTCGAGGAGGTGATGGTGGCGCTCGACGCGCAAGTTGCCGAAGCAAAGGTGGATGTGATGCAGGGACGTTACGCGCTTGCGGGACACGGCGCGCGAATGGCGGATCGGCACGAGCGCTATCTTTCATCAGACAAAAAGATGCAATCGGCGCGATGGTTTTTGCGCGTCATGCGTCTCATTCCCGGCGTGCGCGCCGTGGCCGTTTGCAACTCGCTGTCCCATGAGATGGCGTCTGAAAAAAGCGACATTGATTTGTTTGTCATCACGCGATCGCGCGCTTTGTGGTGCGTGCGTTTTTTTGCGCTTCTACCGCTCTCTCTATTGCGGCGGCGTCCCGGCCACCGCACGCGCCATCCAATCTGCTTGAGCTTTTTTCTTTCGGATGCCAGTCTTGATTTGCGCGACGTGCATCTCAAACCGGATGATCCGCACATGGCGCACTGGCTTTTGTCCACGGTACCGATGATTGACGACGGCGTGTTTGCCGATTGTATTCACGCCAATGCCTGGGCACGCGAGTTGTTTCCAAACGCACAGTCACCGCGCGTGGCATGGTACCGTCGCCTTGCATGCTTGCGTCCACTGTCGTGGTCGCTGCCGTTTTGGCTTGAACGCGTACTCGAGCAATTTCAGTTGGAACGGCTCCCGAGTGAAATTCGTACGCGCATGAATGGCTCGACGGATGTCATCATCAACGAACACATGCTAAAATTTCACACAAACGATCGTCGTCTCGAGTACCGCGAGCGATTTTTGTCTCTCGCGAGAGTTCAAAAATGATGCGCACGCCTATGACGTTTCAAGCGTTCAGAACTTCTCATACGGCAAAGCTCTGCAAACTGTCTTTTCTGATGCTCTTTCTGTTTTTGCTTCCGTGGCAGACGCGATGGATTTTACACGATGTGCTGATCGGGGATGACGTCAGCCAATACGGACGCCTCTCCGTCTATCTTATTGACGTGGTGCTGATGGGATATGTGACATTGGCGATAGCGACGCTCAAAAAAGGAACTGTCCGGAGTGCTCTCAAAAGGCCGATCTTTCGAACCATCGCCTACGCCAGTGTGGGGCTTTCCGTGTGGGCATACCTTTCGATGATCTGGTCGCCCTCTCCGCTTGTCGCGCTCTTTGGCGCTCTGCACTTGGATTTGGCGATGGGATTTTTACTCGTCGCGCTCATGGATCGCGGCGCGAGCATCGGATACCTCATGTCGCCGCTTCTGTTGGGCATGTTCGTGCCGGGGGGGTTGGCGTGGGTGCAAGCGGCCGCTCAATCCATTGATGCGTCCACGATCCTTGGCATCGCGGCGCAGGATCCCACCGTTCTTGGCACGTCGGTGATTGAGCACAGCGGCGGACGCTGGTTGCGCGCCTACGGATCGTTTCCCCATCCAAACATTCTTGGCGGATTTTCCGCGGTGGGACTGTTATTGACGTTTCAAATGTTGGCGCAACGACTTGGGAAGAGCGAGCGGATCATTGGATGGCTGATGACGGTTGTGCTTTCGGGAGCACTTGTGTTGTCGGCATCGCGTAGCGCGTGGTTGGCGTTCGCGCTTGGAATGGGGCTGTGGTGTGTCGGCCTGTTTTATCTTCAGGACTTTGCGAGGATGGTGCGCCTGCGATTTCCCATCTTCATTGCGGGGTTGACCATGTTCGTATTGGTGTTGTCTATCGGTCCTATTTTGACCACGAGATTCGACGACGACAATCGCTTGGAGTCTCGCTCGATGACCGAACGCACCGCGCAACTCCACGAAACAACACAGCTTCTGAAGAATCCCTATACACTGCTTGGCGGCGTTGGGATGCACAGTGCGGTGTACGCGCTCGCACAGCGACAGCCGTTTTTGCCGGCCTACGAGTATCAGCCGGTGCACAACGTTCTCTTGCTGGTTGTCACCGAGCTTGGCCTCATCGGCTTTGCTCTTGTCGTGACGATCGTTATCGCGAGCGATTGGCGCGTGCATGTCCATTGGAAAAGACCGACGTCTCTGATGGCCATGTCATTTGGTCTCACGCTTCTTGTTATCGCCCTCTTCGATCATTACTTGTGGTCGCAGGTTTCTGGTCTCTATCTTCTTGCCGTCTTTTTGGTGATGAACACAAAATGTGGTCAACTCTCCAGGAGCATTGACCGACAGGAGAAAAACGCTCGTGCTTGACAGAATTTGTTCAATTTAGCAAAATGACGCAGCGAGTGCTAATTCTTTACGTGATGATTTCTTTATGAACATCCGTCCCATTGGTGATCACATTGTGATCAAGCTCGTTGAGGAGAACGAGACCACCGCCTCTGGAATCATCATTCCAGATACGGCGAAGGAGAAACCGGAGCGCGGCAGCGTTGTTGCCGTTGGACCGGGGAAAGTCGAAAACGGCCAGCGTGTTGCCATGGAGGTGAAGCCCGGCGATACGATCATGTTTAAAAAGTATGCGCCGGATGAGTTTAAAGTGAACGGCGAGCGTGTATTCGTCATCGAATCGCGCGACGTCATTGCCGTTATTGAGTAAATGATATGTCAAAAAACATTGTCTATAACCAAGAGGCGCGCAACGCGCTCAAGGCGGGCGTCGATAAGCTGGCGGACGCTGTGAAGGTAACGCTCGGTCCCAAGGGGCGCAACGCCATTTTGGAGAAGAGTTACGGCGCGCCAGTTGTCACGAAAGATGGCGTCACGGTTGCCAAGGAAATTGAACTGGAGGATCGCGTGGAGAACATGGGCGCCACGCTCGTCAAGCAAGTGGCGTCCAAGACGAACGACGTCGCCGGAGACGGTACCACCACTGCGACGGTACTGGCGCAAGCCATGGTGCGCGAAGGGATGCGCCACTTGGTGGCCGGCATCAACCCGCAGTCTCTGCGACGCGGCATTGAGAAAGGCGTGGACGCCGTTGTCGCGCATATCAAGGAGCGTATTGCCAAGCCGGTGGCGGGCGAGATTGAGCGCGTGGCATCTATCGCGGCCAACGACTCGGAGATTGGTGCCAAGATAAAGGAGGCGATGGACGTGGTTGGCAAGGACGGCGTCATCACCGTTGAGGAAGGCAAGAGCTTCGGCATTGAGGTGGAGTCGGTGAAAGGCATGCAGTTTGACAAGGGCTACGTGTCGCCGTACATGATTACGAATGCCGAGCGCATGGAAGCGGTGTTTGAAGACGCGCGCATTTTGATTACCGATAAGAAAATCAACTCGATTCAGGATATTCTGCCGCTCTTGGAGTCGCTCGCGCAATCGGGCAAAAAGGAGCTCGTGATTATCGCCGAGGATGTTGAGGGTGACGCGCTTTCGACGCTCGTCGTGAACCGGTTGCGCGGCGCATTTCAAACGCTCGCGGTCAAGGCACCGGGCTTTGGCGATCGTCGCAAAGCCATGCTCGAGGACATTGCCGTGTTGACGGGCGGGCGCGTCATTTCGGAAGAGGTTGGGCTCAAACTTGAAAGCACGACGATCGCCGATTTGGGTCGCGCCGGTAAAGTGGTCTCAACGAAGGATACGACGACCATTATTGGTGGTGCGGGAGATCAGGTAAAGGTTACGGCGCGCGTTGAATCCATTCGCGTGCAAATGGAAGCGACGGATTCGGAATACGAGAAGGAACAGTTGCAAAAGCGCGTAGCCAAGTTAGCTGGCGGAGTGGCCGTGATTAACGTGGGTGCGGCAACGGAAGTGGAGATGAAAGAAAAGAAGGATCGTATTCAGGACGCTGTATCAGCCACAAAGGCTGCTATTGAAGAGGGGATTGTTCCGGGAGGCGGAGTGGCTCTGGTGCGTTCCATGTCTGTTCTCGATGACCTTGTGGTGTCGGACGATGAGGCAGCCGGAGTTGAAATTTTGCGCAAATCGCTCGAGGCACCTATTCGGCAAATCGCGGAGAATGCCGGAGATGACGGCTCGGTCGTGTTGCAAAGTGTCCGTCAAGGCACTGGTGGATACGGGTACAACGCCGCGACGGGCCAATACGAGGACTTGATGACTGTGGGCATTGTGGATCCAGCGAAAGTGACGCGCTCGGCTCTGCAGAACGCGGCTTCCATCGCCATCATGATTCTAACAACGGAAGTGGCCGTGTCAGAAAAACCAGAACCACACAAGCCAGATCCGATGGCGGGCGCCGGTGGAATGGGCGGGATGATGTAGCCCGAGACAGCCGTCTTGAGAATAGTTTCTCACGGCGGCTGTTTTCTTTTCCTGCTATACTAATACTCTATGCCATCAAAAAACGACCTTCTTACTCGTAGCTCCCGACTTGCGCAATCTATAAGCCAAGTGTGGGACTCTCTTTGACATCGCGGGAAAGAAAACGCGTCTTGTGACGCTCGAACAGCAAATGGCTACGGAGGGATTTTGGGGAGATCAGGCGATGGCCGAACGCGTGAGCCGGGAGTACGGTACACTGAAACAGAAGATTGAAACCTGGACAACGTTGCGTGACGATGTAGGTGTGATTGAAGCCATGATGCAAGAAACGGACGACGCGTCGTCGCTTGAAGAACTTGGGAACCAACTCAAAGAACTAGAGGCCAAGTACAATGTGTTGGAGGTGAACACATTATTTACTGGCGCTTACGATGGGCTCAATGCCATCGTGTCTATTCATGCAGGTGCCGGCGGCGATGATGCGCAAGACTGGGCCGAGATGCTCCTGCGCATGTATCTTCGTTTTGCCGAGAATCAGCACTGGAAGACCTCCGTGCTTATGGAATCGCGTGGAACAGAGGCCGGTATCAAATCGGTGACCGTGCAAATAAGCGGCGAGCGTGCGTTTGGTCATCTCAAAACCGAGGCGGGCGTGCACCGCCTTGTGCGCCTATCACCGTTTAACGCGGATGCCCTGCGACAAACCAGCTTTGCGCTTGTGGATGTGATTCCGGAGATTGAACGCGATGAGGATGTGGACATCAAGCCAGGCGACGTGCGCATTGACACATTCATGGCCGGCGGCCATGGAGGGCAGAGCGTCAACACAACGTATAGTGCTGTGCGCATTGTCCATATTCCAACGGGCATGACCGTGCAGTGCCAAAATGAGCGCTCCCAGGCTCAAAACAAAGAGTCGGCTATGAAGGTATTGCGCGGGAAGTTGCTTCAGCGTACTATCGAACAACAGCGCCAAGAAATTGCGGGCATTCGCGGAGAAGTCGTATCGGCAGAGTGGGGAAGCCAAATCCGTTCGTATGTGCTTCATCCGTATCAACTCGTGAAGGATCATCGCACGAATTACGAAACATCTGATACGGCCAAAGTGCTCGACGGACAGGTGATGCCGTTTATTGAGGAGCGGCTTAGACAGGTGGCCTCTGAAAAATCATCTGGAACAGCGTAAAGAAAAAGTGTTCGTATCTGGCGGAGCCGGTTTTATCGGCTCTCATTTAGTGGATCGCCTCATTGCGGAAGGGCATGAGGTGGTTGTGGTTGACGATTTGAGTACCGGCGTACAGGCTCACGTGAATCCGAAGGCGACATTCCACAAGATGAACGTGTGGTCGGATTACAAAAAATTGTACAAATTGCTTCAGCGTGAAAAACCGGACGTGGCGGTGCATTTGGCGGCGCACAAAGATGTGCGCGCTTCGGTGGACGAACCGATTCACGATGCCCACATGAATATCATTGGGACGCTCAATGTTTTGGAAGGGATGCGCCGCGCGGGTGGCGGGCGCGTGGTTTTTTCCTCCAGTATTGCCGTGTACAGTCAAGACGCGGATCTGCCGATCACGGAAACGAGCGAGGTCGAACCCAGCTCTCCGTACGGCATCAGTAAATTTGCGGGGGAAATGTATATGTGGCATTACTCGGAGTCCACGACAATGGCGTGTATTTCACTGCGTTTGACGAACGTGTACGGACCGCGCCAAAGCATGGAGGGCGCCGGCGTGATTACCATTTTTATCAACCAGCTGCTCAAGGGCGAGGTGCCGACGATCTTTGGAAACGGCGAAAAAACGCGTGACTTTATTTACGTGGACGATGTGGTGGATGCGATGATGCGTTCCATGCGCGTGGCATGGTGCGGAGAGTTGGTTATTGGCACAAACGTGGAGACGAGCATGAATAAGCTCCTCCAAGAGTTGCAGGGCATTCTTGGAACGCACGTGACGCCCCAGTACGAGGAGTCGCGCGAAGGTGAGCTCTACTATGTTTACGCCGATTCTGCGAAAGCACGGGAGGTGATGGGGTGGGCGCCAAAGACCCTGTTGTCCGAGGGACTCCACAAGACGGTGGAGTGGTTTCGCGAACATCCGCTATGAAACCATCTGATATCGAGCGTGCTATTTTGATCCTCCGCGACGGAGGCATTCTTGTGTTTCCAACCGAGACTGCGTACGGCATGGGATGTGATGCGACGAATGCTAAGGCGATAGATCGGCTCATGCGCATCAAAGGGCGGCCAAGCGATCAGTCGTTGCCTGTCATTGTGGACTCCATCGAGATGGCGATGCAGTACGCGCGCATGACCGCTACGGAAGAAACGCTGTGCAAGCGTCATTGGCCGGGTCCATTTACGCTGATTTTGCACGATATTTCTCCAGAATTACAAACGGATCACGCCTTGCGCAACGAAGTTGGGATGCGCGTTTCGAGTCATCCGGTGGCTCAAGCGCTTGTGGAAGGTTTAGCGCGACCGCTCGTTTCCACGTCGGCAAATGTGAGTGGACAACCGACGTGTTATCGCGTGCAAGATGTGAAAAAGCAATTCGCGCAGAACGTAGAACATCCCGATGATTATTTGGATGTCGGTGCTCTTGAAGAACGTCCTGTTTCGATGGTTGTTGAAATTGTGAACGGAGAGGCCGTGGTGCATCGCGGCGACGCGAGTGCGCTTGAGTGACTCTATGAAGCCAAAAAAGTTTTTTGGACAGCACTTTTTACACGATCAAAGCGTGGTGGAGGCGATTGTGGCGGCGGCAGAGATTTCACCGCGTGACATCGTGCTTGAAATTGGTCCCGGCAATGGCGTGCTCACTAAGCGCTTGGTACAAGAGGCCTTGCGCGTGGTGGCCGTGGACATTGATCGAGAGGCGATAGATACGGTGAGTACAATGGTAGCGGCGGACAACCTGGAACTCGTACTTTCTGATATCTTGTCGTTGACCTCCATTCAAAGGGACGATTTGGTGGGCGATGGCTATATTTGCGTGGGGAATTTGCCCTACAACATTTCGTCTGAAGTCTTGAACACATTTTTGACTCAACGGCCAAAGCCACTGCGATGCGTGTTTATGCTTCAGCGCGAAGTGGCTGATCGCTTGATGGCCACGGCTGGAGATATGAATCGCCTCGCGTTGATGGTGCAACTGCACGCGCGGGCCTCTCGCGTCATCCAGGTGAAACCGGGTGCCTTTTTTCCTCCGCCGGAAGTGCAATCAACGGTTGTGCGTTTTGACTTGATGATGCCGGAGGAACAGCGCGAGCGCGGTATTGAGGACGCCCAAGGAGTGATGGATGTTGCGGCCGTCGCGTTTTCGAGTAAGCGCAAGCAACTCGTGACGACGCTCGTTGGGTATAACGGCTTGAAAAAAGAGACGATTGCAAGAGTGCTTACGCAGATGGGGTTGCCGGAGACTGCGCGTCCGCAGGAGCTGTCGGTGGATCAGTGGGTGGAGCTTTTTATGTCATTGTGAGCACTCCTTCCAGGTCGCCATTGCGAGGTCGAGCGGGATGAAGAACATGCCATTGAGGCATGTTCGAACCGTGAGACGGGCACTCCTTTGTGCGCAAGGCGCACCGGAGTGCCGTGAGCATCAAGCCGCAAAGCAATCTCTGCTGGTGTTATAGTCATAACACTATGAAACAGGACTCCATCATTCTTGAAACAGGCGAATTCCTAGCTCTTCG
>Ga0155246_130_pt3 | contig 13674 bp, 12 predicted proteins | sample RifCSPhighO2_02_FD_106214 | JGI IMG/M metagenome (GOLD analysis project Ga0155246, IMG submission 106214) | Candidatus Uhrbacteria bacterium RIFCSPHIGHO2_02_FULL_53_13 | reverse complement strand
CCCTGCGGCGTGCCAATCATCAGACGCAAGAGCCCCTTCGTCGTAATGACCGCTGAACGGATGATGTCGTCCACGCCTTGATCCGTCGTCACCGCGCGCGGCAAATCGAACGGATTGATTTTGCTTTCCGACGACAAGCTCACATTCACATACGTGCCTCCCACCGCATCCGACAACACTTTGTATTCCATCTCCGGATCGATCACAATCACGTCGGTGCCGAGCATCAAGGAACGAATGATTTCCAGTTTGACCGCATAGCTTTTTCCAGCTCCGGACGTGGCAAACACAACCGCATTCGCGTTTTGCAAACTGAACCGATCAAACAGAATCAAACTGTTGTTATGGCGGTTGACGCCGTAAAGAATCCCGTTATCGCTCGTCAAGTCGGACGACGTAAACGGAAAGCTCGACGCAATCGGACTCGTGCTCATGTTGAACGTAATCTGCAGTTCATCATTCGAAAGCGGCAGAGTTGAATTGAACCCTTGTTCCGTTTGAAAATACCCCTTCTTCGTATGAATCAGCCGCGAACCGAAGAGTGACTCAATATCCTCTGACACACGATCGAGTTCCTCTTTCGTGGTCGCGTATACCGTGCAGTAGAATCCAAACTGAAAGAAGTGCTCAATCCCCTGCGTCAAATCGTCGCGCAGTTTTTCCATGTCCTGCAGAGCGGTTTCGCGCAAAGGGTCGCGCGGCTTTCCCTTTTCGCGATCGAGCGCTAATTGCGCTTCCACTTCACCGACTTTCTTTTTGAGCTGTTTCAAAATGACCGCCGCGTTGACCGGATAAAAGTACATGGCAATGTCCACCATCCAGTTGAAGTTGATAATCGGCGACGCCCATCCCACGCCCACATAGCGCGGATACGACACAATAAAGAGCGTGCGCACAAATGTGTCGCCAAGTTTGAGAAAATTTGGATTCACTTGAAAAGACGCCGGTGCAATCAAATCGCGAATCGAAATCACGCCGCGTTGATAGATGCGCTCCTCCTCCAAAAGCTGGGAAAGTGTTTCGCGCTCTTTGTGTTCGCGAACCGCGCGCTCCTGCTTATCCGAGAGCGGCTTTTGCGGTGCCGGTGGCAACGACGGCGACTTGCCAGTCTTACCTTTCCCGATGCTTTTTATTTGCTTTTCAAAAGCCATACGACGTTTCTATGTGTTGCCCTCCGATATCGGTCATCGGCTGTACGGATGAAAGCACCGGATTGTAAGAATCGTAGAGAAGCTCAATGAGCCCCTGCGTGTCCAGCCGCACGCTCGTCAATCCCATGCTATTGAGACCGCCCACCACATGATTCAAGGTCTGTTCGAGTTTGTGTGCGCGCTCTTCAAACTGCTTTTCGTTGAGCTGTACGCGACGCGCCGGAGAGATGACTTCACGCGCACGCGTCCAAAAGTTCTTCTTTTTGTCGGTGGACGGATCGTACTGCACGACCACATAAAATTGCTTACTCATAATCTCTCCGCCTTCAACCAAATCCTGAATGAACTGAATGTAGTCGTTCATTTGCGTGCGCAGAAGCTCGTTTTGCAAATCACGCTCGGCCTGGCGCATACGTCCAATGTAGTCGTCGATGCGCATTTTACGCGACTGAATCACGACCTGCAATGGAAACTCAAGGCCATTCAAAAACTGCATATACCCCTGCACAATCGCTTGTTGTTCGTCCTCCGACTTGAGCGCGAAGTTGATGCTCGACACAAGAACAACCGCGCGCAAAGTGCCGTCTTTCATGGAAATCACGTCGTCGCGCACCTCGCTCATGTCCAAGTAGCGTTGTGTCGTCGGGCGATTTGGAGCTTTTTTTGTTTGCTCTGCCATGCGTTTTTGGAGATTTTTATTGTGACTTTGCGTCGTCCGGCACATACACGCCGCCCGTGTTCACCACAAGCGACAAGTCACGCAAACGACTGCCGGTGAGCGGGGGTTTGTGAAACGAAATGGGCGGTCTTGGCGCTTCTTTCTTCATAAGGTAGGCGCGCAATTCCGCGTCCGTGCGCATTTTGTTCCACACGCGTAAGTTCGGTCGGCGTACGGTTTGAACCGCGTTAATCATAAAGTAATGGAACGGCTGTCCGTTGATGCGCACAAATGCAATGACGATCGCGAAGATGGCGATGGGAATGGTAAAGAGCAGAAACAGCGCAAAATCAAATAGGCGAAAAAACAATGTGCCAATCAACCCCGCGGAAAGCAAAACAACAAACTGTCGGATGGTCACAGGTCCGATAATTTTGCTTTCGACGTCGAGAAATTGCGGAACGACGAATTGGTCTGGCATGTTTTTGGCTATTGGCTCCTGAATTCTACATTCTTGATTCCCGATTCTGGATTCTGGATTCTTACTTCCTAAATTATACCATCAAAGTCGCAACGCCGCGTTGAGCGTACGCACGAGATTGAATTCGTCAAGCGTCAAGTCTCCGGGATTCACTTGTTTATCGCCGAGCACTTGGCGCACGGGCACACCTTTCTGCAAAGATGCCGCCAAAATTCGCTGGTATGCTTTCACGAGCGGACTTTCGCGCCACGCGTCCGACGCTTGAATGCGCTGACCGGGATCATGCTTGGCGATTTGTTCAATGTCGTCCAAGAGAGCCGCTTTTGCATCTTCGACAGAGCCGGGGATGCGACGAACGTCTTCAATACGCATACGGCGCAATTCTTCAAGGGGTCCCACCAATCGGCGCGCGTATGTGACATCTTGCACAGGAGGACGCTCTCCAAGACCCGCACGAGCCATTGGTTTTGGCGTTGGCGAGGATTCGAGAGTTGCGAGACTCGCGTTTGGAACACTATGCCGTGCTTGGCGCGACTTCACATATTCGGACTTCTCCGCGGCCGCCTTGTTTGCGCTCTCCGTGTGACGCTCTACGCGATGTCCTTCCACTGCTTCCATGACGCGGTCAACTGTGTGGGGGTTGAGCCCCAGCCCCCCTTCTTCAACGGATCGACTAAGTGCCAGCTGAAAATCTGACTCACTGCGCACACCAGAAAGCCGCGAACCAAGAATGACGCGGAAGCGCTTGTTCAAGTCGCTCGACGCGAACGTGAGAGAAAGTTTGCGTTGAATCTCGTCAATTTTTGGATGTTCAATGGAGCGCGGCGCGTGCGTGCCCGATGCTTTTAGATCTTCGACGATTTTTGCCACTTCCGCTTCGCCATCGAGGTCGAGAATGGAAGTCCTGCGCTCTTTTTGAATTGAGGGCGGTTCGAGGGACGGTGGCGCCGAGTGTTCCATTGACTGAATTGGCGAACGCAACCGCCGACGTTTTCTGCTTGACGCTCGTGATTCGCTGGATTTTTGCGCGTCGACAAGAGCGGGAGGCGGAGGTGCGAGCTCATGAGAAGGATCGAGTTCAGACGCAAGCTCCTCCTGGGCTTCCCCAACCGTCGGCTCATCGTCGGCGTCCATGCGCGCGTCCAGTTTCTGCACCGTTTCCACGAACGCCTCGCGGTCTTGGCGCACTGTTTTTTCTGTCGTTGCGCGCTCTTCGCTCGCGGCTGACTCCTCTTCCGCGCGCCGCGCACGCGCTTCTTCCACAAACGCATCCACGTTTTTGCGCACTTGCGTCACCGTAAGCGCCGAACGCTCCACATGCGGAACGCTCACCACCGTGACGTTTCCGCCTAGCTGTGCAAACGTGCGAAACGCCTGCGACTGCAAGTACGCGTCTATCGGCAAAAATCGTCGCTGAATCAAATCGAGCGCGACTTTTGCAGCAAGCGGCGTATCGTAACCAAGACGCGTTTTGAGCAGATTAATCACCTTGTCAACCGGCTCATAGCCAAACAAAACTTCCTGCTGAATGGTATCGAGCGCATCTTCCGCGGTAGACGACAGTCCGTTGGTTTTGACAATAAAAGCTAAGTCCTCGAGTCCGGAGTCAAGGAAAAACGCCCTAACGGGGTCAGGCAAAAACCGATAAGGAAACACGCGTTCCTCCATAGGATCTGTTAGCTATACGTGTTGCGCTCAAGCTGTCCGGCGACACGCTTGCGATAGAACGCCGCCGCTTCGTCAACCGCTTTGGCCATGTCGCCTGTGAGCCTGCCCTCCCATTGCATTGCAACTTGCCCAAGACGCTCCAACACGGCACGCTGTTGCGCTTCGTCCGCTCCACCGCGCGACTTATCCAAGTTCTCGAGTAATCCTTTCAAACCGTCCTTGGTAACCGTTTCGGCGACGGATTTGGACAGGTCGTTGTTGCCGCCGTCGGCATCGAGCTCGGCTGCCAAGTGAACCACCATGTTTGGTGAATTGGTCACTGAAGCCTTAAACTCGCGACGACCTTCCGCCGACCAGCCACCGCCGGCAACGCCGCCCGGTGTGCTTGGTGAAACGTCTTTGTCGTATCCATAGCCCATATTGGCAGATTGAGTTACGGCTGTTCTGTTTTGATCAATGGCTTGTAGCTCCTTTGCGCTTGCACCAGTAGTAAGCCTTGAACCCAACAACGCATTTCTAATCTCTGTTTTCCATCCGTTCAAGTTGGCGTTCGGTGATCCCGCCGCATCATTCCCTCTAATGCGTGTACTCAAATCGCCCATCGCATCCGGAGCGGCCGTCTTGAGCAGTTTAGCAATATCAGCAGGGTTGAGCTGTGCCACATCCACATCCTGAAGTTTAACGCCGCCATCGAGCACTCTCTTGAGATCGTCGGTCAACGAAGCGGTCACAACGGAACGGGTCGCCTCGTTACGACGATTTGCCTCCGTTCGCTGATCGTCCGTCAAACCGGCATCTTGCGCGATTCTTTCGCGCTCACCCTCAAACCGAGTCTGCTCTCCTTTCGCTCGAGTCGCATTAGCCGCTCCGGCCGGCGATCCCGCAAAACGCTTCGCCATGTCCTGCATGGACTTCGAGTATCCCTTTGGATCGCTGTTGACTTGATCAAACAGCCCGGCATCCATAGCGGCCGCCAATGCCTCGGGATCCTTGAACTCGTCCGTATTGATTCTCTGAAGCTGTCGTCTGTCCATTCCGGAGTATGCCGCCGCCATTCCATCGCGTCCTTTTGCCGCCAGCGACGGACGCGTTTCGGCCATGGTACCCAACCGTTTGAGCGTGTCCTCGTCACCTTGATCTTTGGCACGGTCCTTGACACTCGTATACCACTTCTTGGCGGTTTCACGATCCTTCGCCATCATCTCCTCAAACTGCTTGCTGTCAAGCACGGTTCCGTTTTCAATCGCCGCGACCTTTGCCTTCTCGGTCTCGGAGACAACCTTCTTACCTTTCACGCTCGCAATAAACGCCTTCTTTTCTTCAGGTGAATACGTATCGAATTCGCCCTTGTGCTTGGCAACAAGCTCGGCCTGCCTCGTCTTTTCGAGTTTTTCACGCTCGCCAAGTTTAGCCAAACGCGAACGGCCTTGCGCGCGGCGAATGGCTCCAAAGCGTCCGGTGTCGGATGCCAAACGCTGGGCGCGACGACGCTCGGCTTCCATTTTGCGCTGGCGCGATTCGGCCGTTGTGCCGCGATACAAATCGCGCGCGCCGCCTGTGACGGATTTGACGCCGCCCTTCGTCTTTTCGATGCCTTTTCGGAGTGCGTAACCGCCAACAAGCGCCCCGACCGCCACTGGGGCAGAGGCAACTTTTGTAGCATATCCCTTGCCCATCGCCGCGGCCTTTCCCGCAAATCCGCCAATTTGCCCTGCCGTTTGTTGAGCCACTTCAAGCCCCGCTAAGAGCAAAGCGATGGCAATGACAAAGCTCGTGAGCGTCTCGATGTCAAAGCCAGACGCCGCAAGCGCAGAACCGCTTGGAGAAAGTTCTGTGCTCCCTCCGGGAAGGCTAAGACCGCCGCCTGCAACCGCCGTGAGCGCCAGCCATAAAAAGAACAACAAAATCGGACCAATGGTGATTGAGGCAACCAGTTTTTGCCACCACTGCGAATACTCGCTCCCGACCGTGTTAAACACGCCCTTGGCCGCGCCAATAAGGAATGCAATAGGAGAAAGGATAATGAGCACCCACAGAACAACGATTCGATACACAAGAATCGCCATGAACACAAAAACCACGATAAGGATAATGACCGACAGCGAAAGAGCAAAGAGAGAGACTACAAACAGAATAGAGCCGGATACGGGAACCGAGTTAGAGAGCGACTGAATTTTGTCGATTGAAAACAGTTGGAGAAAATTGCCCGCGCCCGCCTGTTGAATGGCGTTGGCAAACGTGATCATGAACACTTGGCCGACGTCGATAAGAAGGCCGCAGATTAAACGAGAGAAGTTGACGATGACGGCTCCCAAGAGCAACATCGGAACCTGTTGACGCCAGTTCATGCGCGAGATACCAAACATCGTGCCGATAGCAATCACGAGTAGTACGGCAATGAATCCAATGTTGACCACATCGCGCACCATCGTCCAACCTTTTTCGACAATGCCGTGATGAATGAAGTCGTTATAGCTGATGACTTTGGTGAAGAAGATTTCAAGAAGGTACAGCGCGACCGAGCCAATAAAGCTTGCGATCCAGAGAATGATTTGCGCAAGCATGCCGGCGATGGCATCCACGGGGCCGGCAAATGCGATTTCGGGCGCAATCAACAATGCAATCCCAAACACGCCGGCGACCGCGGCCGGAAGAGCGTGTCGTTTGGCGAGTTGACGCACGTGTTGCATGTACTCTTTTTGGTTTAGTATAGCATGTGTTTGATGAGTAGTAAGTAGTGCATAGTGAGTAGCGCACCACTCACTCACAACACTAACTCGGCATGAGGAGATCCCCACGCCGAGTTTCCAAGATTACGGAACAACGAGCTCAACGTCACAGCCGCCAACGCCGTTTTCTGCAACGTACGTTTGCGCCGTAACACCATCCACACGCAACGAACCGTAGATCTGAAGATTCGATCCGTTGTTCGCGCAGATCCACCACCTCGAAGCGGGAACGCCCGAGGCCGTGTACTCGCCATTGACTAGCAGAACGTCGCCCGAATCGGCTTCCCACGTTCCGCAAACGCTTGTCAGCGTTCCGCCTTGCTGGGCGATGGTCTGCCAGCCGCCGTCCATGACCCACAGTTCCGCATCGCGGACGTTGGACAGACCGGTGGTATGCCAGCAGAGTTCGATTTCGCCGTCGCCGCCATTGCCGGAGGCGTCGTCGTCGTCGTCATCATCGGAGCCATTGTCGGACGTGTCGTCGTCATCATCGGAGTCGTCCTCGGGACCATCCCAAGCATCGTCATCATCCGAATTCGACGCATCGTCGTCGTCGCACGGCTCGTCGTGATCGCCATCGCTGGACGAATTAGAACCGGCGCCCGTGGCCAGCTGGCTCTCGTAGCGGTGTCCGCTCGAAAGGCCGCAGACCATCTCGCTGGTCGAGTACGGCTCGGCGCCGCCGCCGTCCGTCACATCGCGTGAGAACATGCGGAACGGAATTGACGTTCCCTGGCTCGCGCCGCGGTTGGCATCACCCGAGTGCACACCAAGGTGCACATGCTCGCCCGTGCACGAACCGGTGCATCCGGCCGTGCCAATGAGATCGCCCTCTTCCACGTACGTGGCGCCCTGGACCGCGAAGCTATCGAGATGCCCGAGAATCACGTACATCCCGTTGCCCATGTCGATGTTGGCATGGTAGCCAAACCCCGTCGGCTCGTACTGCAAGTAAACGGTGCCGCTCACCGGCGCGTAAACCAGAGCATAGTCAGACGGATTGTTCGGCGTATCCAAGTCAACGTCGTACCGCGTCGAGTTGTACTGGTGCGAGTACGAACCGTTGGCGCCTTGCGTGCAGAGCCATGAGGTTCCCGTTTGGAACGGCATGTGGATGATCGGCTCGCTCGAGCCGCCAAACCCGCCGTCGGGTTCGCTATCGGATCCGCTGCTTTGCGCGTTGTTCGCGCCGTCGGCCGGTGCCGACTTATCGACGGGCGCCATGAGCTCGGCAACCACGCATCCGGGCATCGTGACGAACATCGCCGCGACCACCGTGAACACGCGCGTCGTAAGACGGATCATCGTCCGTCCTCCTCGCGCGCCTCGTCAGCGCTTCGGTCGGTCATGTCGCTTTCCTCGTCCACGTCTTCCTCATCGTCCTCGCGATCGTACGCGCACGGCAGTCGGTTGACGTCCGTGGAGCGCGCAAACGCAGGATTGACTCCAAGCGCGGAGTGCAGAACATCGGCGGGCCGCGCATCGGCGAGCGTCTCAATGACGTTCCCGCGCACGGTGCGCACGAGCGACAAGTCCGTCGTGTTGCTAAACTCGTCAAGGCCCCAATGGGCGTGCACGCGCAAAGGCTGCGTGCGACCGAATGTATCGCCGGCGCACAGCTCATCACCTTCCTGTAGCCAGTGTGTGTCGACATCGTCGAGCACGAGCACGGCGGGCGCTTCAAAGTGCGCCAAATGCACCGTGCCCTGGCGCGCTTCAAGGACATAAGAATCCTGCGGCGCCACAAGCGTCGTTGGGAAGGCAAACTTCCCGTACACGTAGTGAGAATTGAGCTCCCACGCCGTGAATGCTTCGTCGCGCTCCAAGGGGAGCGTGAACAGCGCTTCGTTCGAGCGAATGGGCTCGGACGATTGGCACCCAACCATCCCAATCAACAACACTGCGCACATCGTATAGATTGTAGTGTGCATCAGCTGCTCTCGCCCCGAGCGCCCTCTCGAGCCGCTTATCAAGAGAGCGCACGTTCGCGAAAACCCCTGCGTTCGAGAGCCCCACGCGTTTGGGTTCCGATGCCGAAGTCAGTTCCTCCTTTGCGCGAAATCCGAGTGTGTCAGTCCGTTCCCCACTCCCCTCGCTGTCGCGATGGAGACGGACCGAGACGGCGGATTGCCGCGTCGACGTTCACATCAAATCACCCATATTTCATGGGGTCAATGGGGGGTGTAAGGGATAAGTCGGTGATTTTTTGTCGGCGTGTTTCGACAGTTTTTTTTGAGGACGGCAAGGGCGAGTGGGCATAAGATTTAAGGTGTTCAATTGTTCAAAATGTTCATTCCGAGCAGTCTGAAGTAAATGAGTGGTGACCGTTAGCTATTGGCTTTTGACCATTGGCCGTTGGTGTTTTACCCTGAGCTTGTCGAAGGGCTTCGATGAGCTCGCAATGACAGGGCTTCACCCTGTCATTCTGCAAAGTCGCGCTGTACAAACCGGCATTTTGAGCTGTCGGAGTCCTTCGACGCGCATTGTGGACAAAGTGTGGACAAGAAGAAGCGAGTGTGCAGTAACCCACCCTTCTTCACTCAACTCATCCGCGATAATAACGACACAAAAAGCGCAAACGCTTCTCTCGCCTCTACACTTTGATAAAAAGCAGGAGAGCGATTGACATCAATGATAAAAAACTTCCCCTCACGATTCATGAACAAATCAACTGATAAAACTTCAAACCCGCAAGCGCCATGGATCCGCTGGACGGCACGCAGAAGTTGTTCGCTGATTATTTTTGAGTTGCCGGCAAACAGTTTTCCGCCCACGCTCCATACTTTGTGTTCCTCCCATCCTTTTTTTTGAAGGTTTTCTTCCCAGTACAAAAGCCACGGATCCTGAAGAAATCTTCCAAAAATTCCGTTCTTTCTTATCCCGTGCCGTTCAGATTTCAAGAGAACGTTTTTGGGCTTTCCCTTCGTATCATACGGAAACAACGCGGGAACAGGGATCGATAATTTTGAAAGCTTCGATTGAATGACCGATTTTGCATCACAAGATTCAATACCGTAAGCGTTCACAACATGCGCGCCGCTCTGTTCTTTTGCCCACCAAGCGGCCGTTTTTGTGCTTGGCGCGTTTGTGAGAAAGTACAACACCTGCCTTGCCTTCGACGTACCCACATCCGCGCGGAATTGTTTCAGCTCATATTTTTTTGCAAGAACACGACCTTGCTCCAATGTTCGAACGAGCATCTGAACACCCAATCCGTAGGATTCCTTTGAGCTGTAAATAACAGAGCACCGCGCGCGCACATTTGGCTGTCGCGAGATTTTATGAAGCAGTGGATAGACGCATTTCTGCCAATACTCCCTCAAATTCTCATAGGTCAGTTTCATGGCAACATCACGAAGATTGACCCATGCCGTTCCTTTACGCGCGTTTTGCAACTCCGGCGATGGACGATCGATGTCAACACCTAGATACATGGCAAGCTGCACAGATCGACCTGCATCGTCTTCATAGTAGGCATCCTGTAGTCGTCCCAAAGTAACAGAACGCACGCCCGTCTCTTCACGCACTTCACGCAACGCGGCTTCCTGTAACCACTCTTCTTTCTCCACATGCCCCTTAGGAAATGTCCAATCATCCTGTTTTGCGCGGTGGACAAGAAGCACCTCGACCTTGGAGGACTGGCAGCGAAAAACAACTGCACCCGCCTTGGCAATGTTTGCCGACAACAGACCCCCTTCTTCAAGGGGGTGAGGTTGACGAAAGAGTGGAGTCGACATAGGCGACTAGTTCTCGACAGGTTTCATTCAATAGATCGTGTGAAAGTGTACCAGAGACCGCCCAATCGACATAGGTGAGAAGACAGTCTTCGCTCTGATGCCAGAATCCGACTCGACGCACATCCTGCCCGCCGGGCTCGTTTCTGCGATGTTGTCGTATCTGTGCCGGACTAAAGACACCAACAAGCAGAGACGAGGGATGCCGCGCTACAATCGCACGCCATTCTGCAGGCGAATGAACGGCATCGAGAATGCACACGTTTTGCTCCCCGATCTCCTCAAGGATTCGCCGCATCACAACATCCCCGCCGACGCGTTGATAGATATCACGATACCACTCCTCCCATGAGGAGGCATCGGCCCTTTGCCAAGCGGCATCGTACACACGCTTCAGCGTTGCAAGTTTATGCACCAACAGCCATTTGCTCATCGCGTGCAGTCTATGAGCCGCATAACTTTTCCCGGCTCCGTGGAGCCCCGTGAACCCTACAACGATCATGACTGCCTCCGAATGCGTATCGGTGCACGTTGAACCCCCACGGCAATCGCAAGACAATTGGTCCGTGGAAGATCTAAGGACGCGCCATTCAATGAGGCAAGCGCATCTGCGGAATTCGCTAGATACGCAGAAGACAAAACGCGCTCCCAAATGTCTTTTATGGGCTCGCGCGCAATGTTTCCATAGCTTGGCTCCCCCAAGTCAGAGAGAAAACCACAGCTTTGTACATCTCCGTTGGGAAGAATAACCATCCCTGTTGAACCGGCGCTGCAATGTCCGCATCCGCCGTCAAGATAGTGTCCGTCCACCACACCGCGCTCGATGTAAGGTTGCAACGATGCTTGGATGTGGCGGTATTCAGAGACGGTGAGCAACTCGCTCACACAACCCACCATGCGCCCGCTTGGAATGAATCGGCGCACATACAGCGTTACGCCGGCCTCTTCGCATGCGCATGCCAATGCTGGCAAACCTGCGCGCGTTGAACGCATAGCCACCGCGTTGACGCGAACGGAAACACTAGCATCCAACAGACACATCATGCCCTGCCAGCTCCGCCGATAAGCTCCTGCTCCGCGAATCTCGTCGTGGCTGTCCTCACTGCCATCGATACTAACAATGGCGCCACAAAGCCCAGCGGTAAATAGCTCGTTCGCCTTTTCACGAGTGATGGCAACAGCATTCGTGCCAATGCTGACACGAATGTCGAACGAACGCGCAAGGCGCATTGCGTCGATAAGTGCCGGGCTGATGGTTGGCTCTCCGCCTGTAAAGCGAACTTCTTTGACGCCAAAACCGCCTAGTTGACGTACCGCACCCAAGATCTGCGCCGGTTGGAGCTCATCATGCAGTCTCCGCCCCGAATCGTTCAAGCAGTGGGTGCAAGCAAGATTACACGCTCGCGTCAGTTCAAAGAATACTTTTTGAAGGTTCCTTGTTCTTTTCACTTGTTTTTCCAAGAACCGTATGACCGTATCAGGGCGCAAAAACTCTGTCAAAATAGACGTTCATCGTTGAGAATTTATTTTGCAAACAGTCAAAAAAAATAGAGCTTAACCCCGTTTTGAGCTCTGTGGACAGAGTGTGGGCAATGTGATCCAAGAGTCAAGAATGGATTGACAAAATCTGATTCATGTGGTACCGAGAGATGCTACGAACGTAGCAAAAAAACCGTCATGAAGCAACGTCGCAATAAAAACAAGCGACTTCCAGGACCGGTTTTAGCGCCATCTTGGCCGCGAACCCTTTCCTTGATTGTGATTGTGTTGATGTCTATTGGCTGCTTATCCTTCTTTGTGAAGGTTGAGCAAACAAAGTCGGCGCACTCGATTCGAGTAAGCGCGCCTTCTCAAGTGAGCGTCCCTGTGCATGCAGTACTCACCGTCGCAGAGATTTTTCGTCAGATGTTGATAGAGCATCCCGCCACAGAGATTTCGGGCGATCTCTATCGCATGATTGAAAACGGACAGATGATTTGGGAAACAAGAGCGTCTAACGGACATTTTGCTGAATTTTGGATTCTGCCACAAAACAAGACGGGTGCCGCTCATAGCGCCCCGATGTCCGTTCTGACCATTGATCCCAGACTATTGTACCCAGAAAACCTGGCCATGGCACAACTGGTTCTTTACCACGAGTACCAACACGTCCTGCAATGGCAGACTGGAGAGATTGAAGAGGACACGTTTCGGATCCATTTGCGTGATGAAAAGAATCCCGCGCATTTGTGTGAACAAAGACGGCAGGCAGAAGTATCCGCCTACCGCAATGAGTGCGCGTTCGCGCGCCGAGTTGGACTCACGAACGTACTACCAATATGTGCTCTTACGAACGCGGCTGAACTTGAAGCCGCCATCGTAGAAAAGCTGGCGAGCGACGTCAATCTAGGAGCGCTCTGCCGTTAAGAACAAGGAACATCACACTTGACACCCTCACGCTCCGGCTCGGGGGTGTGTATTTTTTCTGAATCGTAGTCGTGGATCGTTGGGTGCCAGAAGTTGCACGGAAAGTATGAACCATCGGGTCTATCAAACTCGAGCTGAATGCCAAACGGCTTATGCTCAAGGATTGTCCCGTTGCCCGCTTTCGCGATATCCAATTCCCAACGACTCGACTGTGCACTGAAATCACAAAGTACAAAACACCACACAATGACGCAGAGTACGATAAGACCGCGTTTCATGTTAGGAGCCTGTTCCCGAATGTGCCTTTGGATGAATTTTGCACAGAAGCGAGCGAACCGACGTTCAAAAACCACAGGAATAGCAGCGCTATTTCGAGGATTTTTGAACAAGGTGCAGCCGCTTCTGTGTGGAATTGGCCAAAGTGCACGTTCGGGAACAGGCTCCTACTCCACTGTTATTTTACCTCATGAATATACGGAGAGAGTCTGTTTGATCTGTCAAGGGGCACCTGTGGACAGAGTGTGGACAAGTTGTGTTGACAGGTTGACTTTTTTGTAAAATCTTGCTAGCCTTTAGATAGGACATTGACAATGACTACGCACAATCGTACGTCACTGGGCGCCCTTGCGGCGCTGGTTTGGATGCTGGGAGTTGTGATGGCGTGTGTTGATCCCCCGGGTGGGGATGATGACGCGAGCGTCGACGATGATGACGCCGCGGACGATGACGATGATGTCGGTCCCGATTCGATTGGGATCGCCGTTGACATCGTGGTCAACTACCTTGATGAGGAGGATTGGCCCTCCTTTGTGGCGACGGTTGACGGCGCCGAGGTGGTTGAGCGGGC
>Ga0155246_110_pt4 | contig 13702 bp, 14 predicted proteins | sample RifCSPhighO2_02_FD_106214 | JGI IMG/M metagenome (GOLD analysis project Ga0155246, IMG submission 106214) | Candidatus Uhrbacteria bacterium RIFCSPHIGHO2_02_FULL_53_13 | reverse complement strand
CTGTCCGCCGCGGCGCGTTGGGCCGGCTCAGGGAGCCGGCTGTGGGAGGCTGCCTCCGCGTGGTGCGCGGGGGCGAGCTCGGCAATCTCAATCACCTGACGCATTTCTCCTCCACGGCACGTCGTCCATCGACGCGCCTCTGCGAAACCATTCTGGGGACGATCAAGCCGAGGCCAAATCGTCGTGATGCCAGTGACTCGCCCGAAGGCATGTATGGCATCGTGGATATCGGGCGTGTGAAAGCGGTTGAGCAAAATGCCCAAGGCAATCACTTGATATCCAGCGCGGGAACTCGAGCTCAAGCTCTACTTCCACGCGATGTCTCTCCCCCAGAAGGGTTCTGCACAGGTATGTTGGCCGTGGGCTTCTGGCTTCCGGATTCTTCATTCCGGATTCTGGATTCCCAACACTGATCTCCAACTTCCATTCATTCGATCTCTGATTTAATGAACAAATGCTTATACCACATTTTGACCACTTTGTCAAGACCCTTGGAGTCATTCACCGCTAATTTTCGCCAAAAAAACGCTGTGTTTTCGCCATGCTATAGTTGGCAAAGTGCTGTTTTGTCGTTGAGATTGCTTCAGTCGCTTCGCTTCCTCGCAATGACACACAAATGGTTGCTATAATTTCCTCATGATCGGTCACAAACACGTCATCGAGCGCTTCACAAGCGCCATTGCGTCCAATACCCTTGCTCATGCTTATGTTTTCGTTGGGTCAGCGTCAGTTGGAAAGCGCACGACGGCCGAATGGCTTCTCAAAACACTGCTCAAAACAGAGCATTTAGACGCTCATCCGGACTTTGTACGCGTTGAACGATGCCTCAATCCAAAAACGGGCAAGATGCGCGAGCAGATTTCGATTGACCAAATAGTGGAAGCCACGCGGCGCTTTGCCATGCGTTCCGTGCGCGTGCCAAAAAAAGCGCTCCTTATTCAGGGAGCGGAGTCGCTGTCTATAGCGGCGGCAAACGCACTGCTCAAAACGCTCGAAGAACCGCGCGGCGACGCGCTCATCATTCTCACGTCCGTTTCCGAGCAAGCGCTTTTACCGACCATCCTCTCGCGCACGCAACGCGTGCGGTTTCACGCGCTGTCTTTTGACGAGGTGGCCGATGCTCTCAAAGAACGCGGTGTGGAGCGCGAAGCCGCCGAGGTGCTCGCCGCCATGGCCAACGGATTGCCCGGGCGCGCGCTCACGCTCATGGACGACGAAGAGCAACGTAGCAACATCGAGCGCCAACTTCAAACCATTCGCGCCTGCTTTTCACCGCGTCCATCAGAGCGTATCTTGGCTGTTCATGATATGATACCGCCATACGATGCGGATCATGTGAAAACGCGCACCGAGCTCAAACGGCGTTTGGCGTTGTTTGAAACGGTGGCGCACAAGCATCTCTTGGCCGCGTCCGGATGCGGTGCGTCGCCTCTCTTGGGCGACGACGCTCCCGTATTGTCCATTGCGCAGGCGGGCAACATTCTTACTGCCATTCAATCGGCCAAAGCTCGGCTCGAAGCGCACGTGGATCCGCATCTCACGCTTATTCATACGGTCATGTCGTACGCACTATGACGTCATTTGCAAAACTGGGGTTTGGCTTGTTGACGCTCGCGCTGTTTGGCGCCGGATGCATTCAGTTTACGGGCGGTGGCACCGAGGCGGCAAAACTTGGCGTATTCAAGTCCATTGATAGCGCCAAGTCGTTCGAGCATTCGGTGGCGCTTCCAACACCCCAAGGCGTAGGGAGCATTGCCTCTTTGGGCGTACGCGAGCTCGTGATGGATCCGTCCGATCGCTTTGCGCTATACCTTGGTACCGATGAAAACGGCCTCATGTACTCGTACGACGGTGGCGCGGGATGGACGCAAGTGCGCGAGGCGGCATTGCGCGAAGGACGCGTACGCGCGGTGGCGGTTGATCCAAGTGATAAGTGCACGGTATACGCCACGCGCGGACAGCGCCTGTACAAATCCGAGGATTGTAGCCGCACATTCCAGTCGGACACGTATGTTGATCCGCGACAGGAGGTGTATCTCACGGACGTGGAGATTGACTGGTTCAACTCGCAAGTGGTGTACATCGCCAATTCGGAAGGCGAGGTGCACAAGTCGATGAACGGCGGTGACACATGGCAGCTTGTGTATCGCGCCAACGGCGAAATCAACGATTTGCAAATTGATGTCAAAGATTCACGCGTGCTCTTGGCGGCAACGGCGAAGCGCGGCGTACACCGTTCGGGAGACGGCGGCGTGACGTGGCAGCGCATGCTCGACGACCGCTTGTATCCGGATCTTGAGAACATCGAGCGTACATTTGAACTGGAGCAAGATAAAAGCGGGAGCTACACATGGGTATCCACCGAGTACGGGCTGGCATTGTCGCGCGATCAAGGGCAAACGTGGGCGCCGGTGGTACTCATCACGCCACCCAATCAAGCCGTCATTCACGCGATGGCGGTGGATGCAAACAACGGCGCGCATCTTATCTACGCGTCCGGTTCCACGCTCTATGTCACCGAAGATGCGGGCGTGCAGTGGGACACCAAGCGCATGCCGACAACGGGGTTGGCGGGCGAGCTCCTGTTTGACCCAAGCAATGCCGCCGTGGTGTATATGGGCATTGCTCCCGTTGAAAAATCGCCAGGGATATTCTAAGGTGGAGCATTAAGAATCACCACGCACTCGCTATGTCAGTTATCGACGATCATTCCGCCGAATTTCAGCAAGCCGTTGACCACTTGAAAAAGGAATTGTCTTCCATTCGCACGGGCCGCGCACACACGGCGCTTGTTGAAGGATTACAAGTGGAGGCGTATGGCACCGCGCAGGAGCTCAAAAACCTCGCTTCCATCACAGTGAGCGATCCGCGCACGCTTCGCATTGAGCCGTGGGATGCGAGCATCGTGAGCGCGATTGAAAAAGCCATCCAAGAATCGGACATCGGCATCAATCCAGCGGTTGACGGCAAGGTGATTCGTTTGGCAATGCCGCAGATGACCGAGGAGACGCGCAAGGAGCTCATCAAAAGCATTGGCCGCAAAGTCGAAGAGGCGCGCATTGCCGTTCGCAATGTGCGCGATCAAGTGAAAAAAGAAATCGAGCGCATGGAGAAGGCGAAAGAGTTGACCGAGGACGACCGCTTTGAGCTCGTTGAGTCGCTCGACAAGCGCGTGGCGGACGTGAATAAAACAATCGAGACGCTTGGCAAGGAAAAGGAACAACAGGTGTCAACCGTGTGAGTATGGGAAAGCCGCAATCACAGGCGGAGATGATGGAAAAACTCGTGTCGCTTTCCAAGCGACGCGGATTTATCTTTCCCGGATCCGAGATTTATGGGGGTTTGGCGAACACATGGGACTATGGTCCTTTGGGCGCACAGCTCAAAAAGAATCTCAAGGATCACTGGTGGAAGACTTTTGTGCAGCAGCGCGCCGATATGGTGGGCATTGACGGAGGCATTTTGATGAATCCAAAAATTTGGGAAGCGTCCGGCCATGTGGAGACGTTCCATGATCCTCTCGTCGAATGCAAAGTGTGCCACAAACGGTTTCGCGCCGATCATTTGCTTTCCGTGAAGGGCATAGAGCCGCAGGGTGTGCACGTGTCGCCGCAGATTGAGCACCGCGCGGCGTGTCCCGATTGCGATGGGGAACTCACGCCACCGCGCGCGTTCAATCTGATGTTCAAAACGTTTATTGGCCCGGCCGAGGACTCAACGGACGCCGTGTATCTGCGCCCGGAAACCGCGCAGGCGATTTTTGTGAACTTCATGAATGTGTTGAACACAACGCGCAAACGTCTGCCGTTTGGCATTGCGCAAATCGGGAAGGCGTTTCGCAACGAGATTACGCCGGGGAATTTCACGTTCCGCACGCTGGAGTTTGAGCAAATGGAGGTGGAATATTTTGTGGAGCCGTCGACGTGGGAGACCGCGTTTGAGGGTTGGGCGGCGTTTATGGAAGTGTGGGCGCGCACGATTGGGATTGACGCACGGCGATTGCATCGGCTGGAAGTTTTGGGGGACGATTTGGCGCACTATTCCAAGCGCACGATTGATTTTGAGTTTGATTTTCCGTTTGGGCGCAGTGAATTGTGGGGATTGGCGTATCGCACCGATTTTGATTTGACGAATCACGCCAAGCATTCGGGCGAGCGGTTGGAGTACACGGATGCGAGCGATCAGTCAAAAAAGTTTGTGCCGCATGTTGTGGAACCGTCCTTGGGTGTCGATCGCACGATGCTCGCCGTGTTGTTGTCGGCGTACGATGAGGAAGCGCTCGAGGGCGGCGACACGCGCGTGGTTTTGCGCTTCACGCCGGAGTTGGCGCCGTTCAAAGCGGCGGTGCTTCCGTTGTCGAAAAAGCCGGAGCTCGCCGAGCCGTCGCGCGCGCTCTATGAGCGTTTGCTCAAGCGGTTCCCCGTGGACTACGACGAAACGCAGTCCATTGGAAAACGCTATCGCCGACAAGACGAGATTGGGACGCCGTACTGCCTGACGTTCGACTTCGATTCGCTGATCGACGGAGCGGTCACCGTGCGCGATCGCGACTCAATGAAACAGGAACGGGTGAAGATTGAGGATTTGGAGAACTATCTTGAAACAGCATTGTAAACATCCTATCGTTGATATGATCGAATCCAAACTCAAAAACAATATCCGCGTCTTTACCGATCCCGTCGAAGGCACCTCGGCGGTGACGATATTGGTGATGGTCAAGCTCGGTTCGCGCTACGAAACGCCACAGCTAAGCGGCGCGTCGCACTTCATTGAGCACATGATGTTCAAGGGCACCAAGCATTTGCCAACGCCCATGGATGTGGCGCGGTCGCTCGACGCCATTGGTGCCGACTACAACGCATACACGAGCAAGGAGTACACGGGGTACTACATAAAATGCGATGCGGCGCATGCCAAGTTTGCCGTCGACACGCTTTACGACATGACGTTTGAATCTGTGTACAACGAAGAAGAAATGAACCGCGAGCGCGGCGTGATTATTGAGGAAATCAACATGTACGAGGACACGCCGGTGAGGCACATTGAAGACCTTTTGGAAGAAGAAATGTTTCGTGGAAACAGTTTGGGATGGGAAATCGCCGGATCGGCAGAAACCATGAAAACCATGGCGCGCGGCGAGGTGATGGCTCTGCGCGATCGGTTCTATGTGCCGTCGCGCATATCTATTGCGGTCGCTGGCAATGTGACGAGCAACGTTGTTGCGTGGCTCGAGCAGACATTCGGACACGTGCAAGATCACGGAGAGCCTCTCACCTTTGATGCGTTTGGCTCGTTTCCGTCGCACGAAACGTCTCCGGTGCGTATGCAGCACAAAAAAACCGAGCAGGCGCATTTGGGCCTTGGGTTTCCTGGGATCGCGTACACCGATGAGCGTTTGGCGACGATGAAAGTGATGACGACGCTTCTTGGCGGCAACATGTCGTCGCGGCTGTTTATGAGCGTGCGCGAAAAAGGCGGACTGGCGTATCGCATCCGCTCCGATCATTCCGAGTATGAGGATACCGGGATTGTGGCGATTTTGGCGGGGTTGAACGGACCAAAACTGCGCGAGGCCGTGGAGCGCATCTTCATTGAGCTCGAGGATTTGAAAGCGAACGGCCCCACAGAGGAGGAGATGGATCGCACAAAGGAATATCTGCGCGGTCAAATGCTTTTGGCGATTGAAGATTCGAGTGTGCGCGCACAGTGGTACGGCCAGCGCGGATTGTTCTACAAAACGGTCGTGTCGCCCGAAGAGCGCATCACGGCGTATCGGTCCGTGACGCGCGAAGAGGTGCAATCGCTCGCGCAAGACACGTTTGACAAGAACCGTATGGTGGTGTCTTATATTGGAGCGGCGGAGGATGAGCATGCCGTACGCACAACACTCTCTGTGCGAAATTGAAGCATCGCGTTACTCCATCAAATTCAGCAATGATCCACAAGTATTCGAATACTCGCGTACTCGAATACACCTCCTATGAAAACCCTTGTTGCCAACTGGAAAATGGAGCTTGGCGTGCGTGAGTCGGTGGCTCTCGCGCGCGGAGTTTTGCGCGGACTGCGGGGAGTGAAGGAAGTGCCGAACGTGTACGTGGCGCCGTCGCACACGGCTCTGACCGATGTCGCCAAAGTTCTCGGCCGCTCGAGGGTGATGCTTGCGGCGCAGGACATGCACCGTGAGGCACAGGGTGCGTACACGGGATTTGTGTCTGCTAAGCAGCTCAAAGAAGTCGGCGCACAGGCGGTGATTTTGGGACATTCTGAACGGCGAGCGTATGCGGGAGAGACAGACGCGGACATAGGGTGCAAGCTGGCGTTGGCGTGCGAACATCATCTCGATCCGATTATATGTGTAGGCGAGCCGTCGGCCGTGCGCGAGGCGGGCGAAGCGGCGGGGTATGTGTCAGAACAGTTGCAGACGATTTTGGCGGCGGCAGACATGCCCAAGCGCCAGCGTCTCATGATCGCCTATGAACCTCTTTGGGCTATAGGTACCGGCGTGACGCCGACCATTCACGATGTGCGCGAGGTGCATCTCTTGATTCGATCGCGTCTAAAAGACGCGGGCATGGAGCGCGCGCGCGTCCTCTACGGCGGAAGCGTGAACGCCCAAAACATCTACGAATTTATCAACGATGACGATGTGGACGGTGTGCTCGTTGGCGGAGCCTCTGTTCGGCTCAACTCCCTGAGGGAACTTATCAACGTCGTGAGCGAGATTGGGTAAGCGGCAGTATGTTTACATGGATTGTTACCGGTGTGGCGGTTTTGTCGGTGCTCATGCTCGTTTGGATTGGCGCGCGGCATGTGCGCGAGGTCATGGTGCTCGATCCGGAGTCGCATCCAGAACAAAAACGGCACGGGAGAAAAATCGAGCTGGTGATGTGTCGTTTGGAACGGTTGGGCGGCGCGCGCGCAAAGAGCACTCTGCGCGTTGTTTCAAAAACAGGACGTCGCGCGGAGTCGGTGATCAAGGCGTGGTACAAAAAAGCGCAAGCGCTCGATCGGCGCTACAAGCGCATGCAACACGAAACCGCAAATGGACTCGTTGGTTCACACGAAACGCGCAAACAGCTTTTGGACGATGCACAGCGTGCGCTCACCGAAGAATCGTACACGGTGGCCGAACAGCGCTTGATTGAGTACCTGACGCTTGACCCAAAAAACGCGGAGGTCTACGAACGCTTGGGGATTGTGTACATGCGTACGCGCCAGTTTGAACAGGCGAAGGAAACGTTTTTGTACGCGCTGACGCTCGCGCCAAACGATGCAAGCATTCTTGTGTATCTTGGCGAATTGGCCTTGCGTGCCGGTGACGTGAAGGAAGCGGTCGGCCGATTTCGCGCGGCCGTGGCACTGCGTCCCACGAACCCCAAATATCTTGATTTCTTGATTGAGTCGAGTATACTCGCCGGCGACGCAAAGCTTGCGCGCGAAGGGGTGTACTATTTGAAGGAGGCGAATCCCGAGAACAAAAAAATCGCGGAGTTTGAAGCGCGCATCAAAGCGTTGTAGCGCCACCTTAGCTCAGTTGGTAGAGCAACGGTTTTGTAAACCGTAGGTCCGGGGTTCGAGCCCCCGAGGTGGCTCCAGTTTTGATACATCAAAGGCATTGATGTCAGAGGTTCGTCCCATGATGTTGTTCATTCTCCCCTGGCACAGGGGAGATGTCCTGCGTTCGACGCAGGACAGAGGGGTTTGCGTTTCTTGATGTACCTCTCCGTCCTCGTATAACTCGGACACCTCTAACTCGGACACCTCCCCTATGTTAGGGGAGGATAGCCAATGGCCAAAAGCTAAAAGCTAATTTTGCGGGCTGTAGCTTAGTAGGTAGAGCGCCAGGCTGGGGGTCTGGAGGTCGCTGGTTCAAGTCCAGTCAGCCCGACCAATAGAAGTTGGAGGTTGGTTTGTCATTGCGAGCAACGCGAAGCAATCTAACGCAAGATTGCTTCGTAGATTGCTTCGATGACTCGCAACGGAGCTCGCAATGACGACTTGAAGGGCCTCGTAAGGAGCCCTTCGACATTGCTCAGGGTGAAACACCAATGGCTAATGGCCAAAAGCCAATAGCCAACCGCCAGCAACGAGAAGATCCGATGATTGGGTCTTTTTTTGTTGACTTACTTGTATCGTTGTGACAATGTGTCCGCGCCATGCAAACTGGCATCGTACACTTCAAGCGTACTGTTGACTGTGGGAGTTGTGAGTGATCGCCGCTGGCGTGAACCCCAATAGCATTTGGGCGGTCGTAAAGGACCCCGGTGGCACGAACGGCGTTTTGCCCGTTGTCGACGAATTGACAAACCGAGGGCACGACGTCCGAATCATCAGAAACGGCTGGGCCGCCACTCAAGACACTCTTTTTGGCTTCAATGTAGAGCCCACAGATATCGATAGTGGGGTGTTGGAACAGGATGGGCTACCGCGTCCCGACCTTCTGCTCACGAGCACGTGCTCGAAGGGCGGAACGGGCATGGAACTCATCGCGCGACTGCGCGGACAGTGTCCAACCGTCGCTTTGCAGGACATTTGGGGAGGCGCGCTTGCCGCCGAGTACTGGCAGGATCCGCGCTATCGTCCCGACTATGTTCTTGCCAACGACATCGTGGGCAGGGACATCATGTGCCGCGTGTGGCCGGACTTTAGCCACCTGCACATCATGGTCGTGGGATTCCCGGCGATGGACCATCTCGCGAGCTTCGATCTTGCAAGCGCGCGAGCAGAAGCGCGTGTAGAGTGCAATCTCACGTCGCGTGTGCCCGTCGTGCTTTACCTTGGAGGCGGTACTGGGACCGGCGAGACGCTGGCGATGTTGGTGAAGGCGCTCGACGCTCTTCAACATCACAAGGCACATGTTGTCCAGCTGATTGCGCGGCCGCATCCGCGCATGTACACGGACTACCCTGCCGAAGCGGTGCGGTGGAACGACGCGTGCGCAAAGTTTCGAGGGATTCTCGTGAAGGATCCTCCTGTTGATTGGACGGTCGAACAGGCCATTGCGGCCTCCGATCTCGTGGTATCCATGGCGTCCACAGCACAGCTCACCGCCGCGCTGATGGGAGTCCCGAGCATCTCCGTGCTTACTCCTGCGATTGGTGAACGCGTGTACCGTGAAGCATATCGCGGTATTGTTGAGGAGTTCCCACTTGTCACCATGGAGCTTGCGCGGAAGGCAAAGAGCGTGCACGGGTTAGGGGATCTTCTTGGCGCGTTCTTCAAGGGTGCGCCGCTTGTGGATCTGTCGCCCGACAGACATCTGCGGCAGATGGTGGGGAAGTCCGCAGAGTTCGCGGCCGACGCAGTGGAGATGATCCTCCACACTCGTCGTTAGTCTCTTTTTGGAGAGGGTTCGAGTCCCTCTCCTTCGTTTTGTTGCTGTGGATAAAGGTACCTGGTACTTTTATCCACAGGCGGGTATTGCGACAATGTAAAAACGACAGACGAGCTGTCGTGTTTACATGGTGGGCCGGGCTGGATTCGAACCAGCGAAGGCGTTGCCATCAGATTTACAGTCTGACCTCGTTGACCGCTTGAGTACCGACCCATTTTTGCTTCGAAATCATATAAGAAGTTGCCCACAGCGTCAATCCAAGAGACAATACAAACCACCCTGTGGATAAAAGTACCAGGTACTTTTATCCACAGGCCGAGGCGAACTTATGCAACTCCCAACACGAAAATCAGAAAAAGCTCGTATTGAAAACGCTATTGTTGATTTTCATGTGTTGCCAGAGACGCTCGAGCGATATCGGCGCGAGCTTTTTGAGCTCAAGAAACGTTATCCGATCATCAAAGCGGAGATGCAGAGAACCGCCGAAGAAGGGGATTTTTCAGAGAACGCGGGATATCAAGCCGCCAAGCGCGAACTTCGGCGTGTGAATAGCCGCATGACGATCCTCGAAGACAGGATCACTCAAGCGATTGTGATTGACGGCGGACCTTCAGACGGCAGTATTGGCATCGGCTCAACCGTTGTTTTGCACAACGGTCAGGAAAAGCTTTTTCGGATTGTCGGTCCTTTGGATGTGAACCTTTTGTTCGGCCAAATCTCCTATCGTTCGCCTCTTGGCGCCGCGCTCATGGGTAAACGTACTGGCGATGAAGTTCAGGTGAATAATGTCACTTGGAAAATCATCCGCGTCGGTGCTGATCGTTGACGAATCTTCGCCACATCAATACAATACGGCCAGTTTTATTGCCGCCGTAGCTCAGTTGGTAGAGCGCATCCATGGTAAGGATGAGGTCCGGGGTTCGATCCCCCGCGGTGGCTCCAATAAACAGAAGTCGGAATGTCCCACCGGTTTGTCATTGCGAGCTCTGTTGCGAGGTATCGAAGCAATTCGACGAAGCAATCTTTGACAAGCAATAAGACTGCTTCGCTACGCTCGCAATGACAAACTGGTAGTCAGCGGCTCCCCCCCAACACTCATTGACAGGCGTAGATGCTGTCTGGTACTCTCCGCCCATTGAATACCCCATACTTGATACCTGATACTTAGCCCCTATGTCCCAAGAAGCCATGATAAAATTTGAGTGCAGTGATTGCAAAAGAATCAACTATCGCTCGCGCAAGAACAAGAAGGTCATCAAAGAGCGTCTGGAGCTCAAGAAGTTTTGCAAGCACTGCACGGCGCACACCGCGCATAAAGAGACAAAATAAGAACACCCCACCGGGGGTGTTTCTGTTTGAATCCGCGAGCACTCTCTAAAAAAACGATCGTTCTTTTGAATCTTTGATGAGCGCAAACGCTTCCTCGGCCGTATCCACTATGGAAAACAAATTCATGTCTTCTGGACTGATAGTTTCCAGGTGCTCAATCATGGTCTCGCGTATCCAATCAAACAGCGGATCCCAAAATTCGTGGCTAAGGAACACCACGGGTACTTTTGCCATTTTGTTGGTTTGGATAAGCGTCAACACTTCAAACGCTTCGTCCATGGTTCCAAATCCACCCGGACCAAATACATAGGCTTGGCCGGATGCCGTCATAATGACTTTACGCGTGAAAAAGTAGTAGAACGCTTTGCCGCGCGTGACATACGGATTGATACGTTGTTCGAGCGGGAGTTGGATGTTGATGCCGACCGACGGTGCGCCGGCCTCGTACGCGCCCTTGTTGGCGGCTTCCATAATGCCAGGACCGCCGCCGGTGACGATGGTAAATCCGGCTTCGCCGAGCATCTTGGAAAGCCGGACGGTTTCTTGATACCAATGGTTGTCTTCCGGAAGACGTGCCGAGCCAAAGACCGTAACTTCACGCGTATGATTGGAGATAAATTGAAACCCTTCCACGAATTCCGCCATGATGCGGAAGATGCGCCACGTGACATCATTCATGTGCGTAGGCGCTTTTGCGGTCGACGGATGGTCACCGGTTGCAGACGGAAAACGACACACGCCGTTTTCACAAATTTTTCCGGTTGATTTTGATTGGTGTTTCATGTGATGTTAGTATAGCATGATAGGAGCAAGAATCAGGAATCACTCATCTATGTCGCTTGAAGGAAAGAAGGCGCCAAATTTTTCTCTGCCGGATCAAAACGGTGTTGTGCACACACTTGCGGACTACGCGGGGAAGTGGGTGCTCTTGTATTTTTATCCAAAAGACATGACGCCCGGATGTACGATAGAAGCCCATACATTTGAACAGATGATGCCAGAGTTTGAGCGTCGCGGCGTGCGTGTGTTTGGCGTGAGCAAACTTGGCGTCGCGTCAAAAAAGAAGTTTTGCGAAAAAGAGGGATTGCATTTTTCTCTGCTCGCGGACGAAAAACAGGAGGTGGTGAAAAGATACGGCGTGCTCAAAGAAAAAAATCTGTACGGCAAAAAGGTTGTTGGCATTGTGCGCGAATCGTTTTTGATTGATCCGTCGGGGGTGGTCGCGCGACATTATCAAAATGTGAAGCCGGTCGAACATCCCGCGGAGGTGCTAAAGGATGTGGATGCTCTGCAGAGGGAGGGTTGATTGTTGTTGAAAACAAACTTCCTAATCATTGTGAAAGTCTCTTCTTGTCATTGCGAGCAACGCGAAGCAATCTAACGCCAGAACAGATTGCTTCGTATAACTCGCAATGACGACCTTGAGGGATGCTCGCAATGATAGAGTACGGCATACCAACTCTTGACTTTTTTTGCAAATTGACCTACCTTTCGCGTGTGACACGTCGTGACTACTACGACATTCTAGACGTTCGCCCAACGGCGACGCTTGATGAGTTGAAGCGAGCTTATCGTGCGCGTGCGCGTAAGCTCCATGTTGACGGCCAGCCGCTCCCTGGATTTTCGGAGCTGGCACAAGCCTATGCAGTGCTCGGAGATCCCGAGCAACGCCGCGCATACGATCGATCGGCGCGCGGTGAGTCCATCATGGACTTACTGCAGACGCCTGTTGGCATTCAGGCGCTCGAATTGCAGTTTGGCGGCCGGCCGGTGGACCTATTGCCGGGGCCGAACTTGCGCATGCTCATTCGCGTGCCAAAGCGTACGCTTGAGTTGGGCGGAATTGTAGATGTGACATTGCCGCCCGATTCGGTGCGCGCGGGGGAGGTCTTTTCACTGACGATCCCGCTCAATTCCATGCGTCGGCGATTTGTGATGCTCCCGGGCCTTGGAATGGCGGGCGAGCACATTGCAGACACGGGCGCAAAGGGGGCTCTCGGCACTTTGTTCGTGCTCCTAATCCCTTCGTAGACTCCGCCTGGCCTTACTGGTACAGGCGGATTCCTTTTTTGGTCCATTTACTTGACAGATTTGCAAAAACATGAGAGTTTTTAGGCGGTCATGGAAACAATCGCACTCAAACTTGCGGATTTCCAAGCTAGTTTGATTGGGTATTTTGAGATCAAAGATGGAATGAGAGCGCGCGATCTGACGCTCGCACAGGTGGTGCGCGACAGTGCGTTCGCCTACGTTGAGGACATGGCGGATTTGGCCGCTCTGTTGTCGGGCGTTGTGGGAACGACGATTCGTCGGCCACTGCGCGATTTCCTCTTCGAGGATGATGACGAGGCCGTGTTGGATGAGACGGCGCTTAATCTCGCTGGCTACGCTATCGAGCTAGGGGCGTCCGTCCGTGTGAAGCTCGGGGAGCACTACGACGCTGTGGCGGTGTTGTTGAAAATGCTCCCGGAAGCGAAATGGGCCGAGCTGGCTGCGTACCTTTTGTACGCGCGCGAGCTTGAGGCCGATAAAGGTGCGGACATCTCGTACGAGCTGTACGTGCCCGAACGACAGGGGGCTTCCCGTGACTGATTCGAGGCGCGAGCTGGTGCTCGCTCTTCAGCGTACGGCGCTTCAGACGCTGGTGGGCGAGCAGTCTCGACTTCCGGCGCGTGCGCGCACCGAGCGTCTCGATCTTGTTGCAGACAAGATCGACGAAGACGGTTTCCGCGCACTCATGGAGGCGGAAGTGTCGCCCGCGGATCGAGCTCGGCTTTTGTCCGGGATGCTCGATCTCCCGTCGTCGTCCATGCTGGCGGCCTCCCCAAAGGACGCCGTACAGGCCATGCTTGCCATGGCGGCGGACGACGCCGGGGTTGATGCCACCGCGGACGCCAGCCCGTATGCGTTTGGGGAGGTCAGTCCGATGTCGCTTCTTACCATGCTCGCGTGCGCAAACTACATGTGTGATCGCGGGGACTGGGAGGAGGTTCTCGACGTTGTGGTTGACGAGGTGTCCGGAGAAGACCGCACGCTCCG
>Ga0155246_111_pt1 | contig 14188 bp, 8 predicted proteins | sample RifCSPhighO2_02_FD_106214 | JGI IMG/M metagenome (GOLD analysis project Ga0155246, IMG submission 106214) | Candidatus Uhrbacteria bacterium RIFCSPHIGHO2_02_FULL_53_13 | reverse complement strand
AAAGCAACAATTTAGCCGCCATCAGCGCGTAAACACATCCGCTCCATCAAAGTGGCCGGGGCGAGTTTTGGGTGTGGCGCTTGTGGCGCTCGTGTTGTTTGCCGCTGGCTACGATTTTCCCGGCGCTTGGAACGCATCCATTGGCCGCGTTCCGGGACTGCAGTTGCACGCACGCGATTACACGCTGGGACTTGATCTTCTTGGTGGAGCGCACTTGGTCTACGAGGCCGACCTTTCGCAAATTGAAGACGACGAAAAACGCAAAGCCCTTGAGGGCGTGCGCGACGTGATTGAGCGCCGCGTGAACGCGTTCGGCGTTTCAGAGCCTATCGTGCAAACGACTAAGACGTCGGGCGATCACTATCGCGTCATCGTAGAACTTGCCGGCGTGCGCGACGTCAGCGAGGCGATCAGACAAATCGGCGAAACTCCTATTTTGGAATTCAAAAAGCCGGCGCTATCGGTCGTGCGCGAAGATGATGAAAGCACGAACGAAGTATTCAATGCTGAGCAAAAGGCGCTCGCGCTTTCCGTGCTTGATCGCGCGCGCAGAACGAATGCCGTTTTTGACGAACTCGTCGCCGAATATTCCGAAGGCCCCCAGCGCAGTCAAAACGGCGTAAGTGCGTGGGTGGACGAGAGCGATGCGCGTACAGAGGCGCTCCCTGGAAGCGGAAAGAAAGTCGGCGCGATCCTTTCCACTATTCTCGAAAAGCCAAACAGCTATTCTATCGTGAAGTTTTATGATGAACGCGAAGTCAGTGAGTGGCAATTCAGCGATTTGACGGTGTGTTACGCGGGGGCAAACGGATGTGAGGGGGCGACGCGCACAGTGGATGAAGCGCGCAAGGAAGCCGAACGCCTGCTTAGCGAGGCAACGAGAGAAAATTTTGCAGAGCTTGCAAATGCCAACACAGATGAGGTGGGACAACGAGGAACTGGCGGCGATCGCGGCTGGAATCGCATGACACATCTTGACGCCAATCTTGCCGCGGCGCTTGCGACACACTCGGTCGGCGATCTTTTTTTGACGAAAACTTCAAGCGGGTATCGTGTTGTGTACAAGCGTGGCGAGCGTCCGTATCTGCAGTACCAATTTCAGGAAATTGAGTTTATGAAGGCCGGCGCGGTGGCCGCGACGATTGACGGATTTGAAAATACGGCATTGAGCGGCGCGCAGCTCAAACGCGCGGGCGTGGAATTTGATCCAAACACGGGCGTGCCGTACGTGACGCTTCAATTTAACAAAGAGGGCGCACAGTTGTTTGCCGAGATCACAGAATCACACGTGGGACAACAGATTGCTATTTATTTGGACGGCCAAATCATCTCGGCGCCGGTGGTGCAGACGGCCATTTACGGCGGTGAGGCGATTATCACGGGGCAGAGCGACTTGGAGGAAGCGCGCCTCTTGGCACAGCGCCTCAATGCTGGAGCACTTCCAGTGCCCATTGAACTTATCTCACAACAAACGGTTGGCCCAACACTCGGCGCGGTCTCGCTCGACAAGAGTCTTCAGGCGGCCATCATCGGCCTCATGCTGGTCGGCCTTTTTATGATTGTCTACTACCGATTGCCCGGAGTGCTCTCTGTGGTCGCGCTTGTCGTGTACGGCGTGTTGGTGCTCGCGATTTTCAAATCGCTTCCGGTGACCATCACGTTATCTGGTTTGGCGGGGTTTATCCTATCGGTCGGTATGGCGGTGGACGCAAACGTCTTGATTTTTGAGCGCATGAAAGAGGAGCTGCGCGCCGGACGCGCGCTGGATCGCGCCGTTGACGAAGGATTTAAGCGCGCGTGGTCATCTATTCGCGATGGCAATCTCACGACGCTCATTGCGTGCGCCATCTTGTACTGGTTGAGCTCGAGCTTCATTCAAGGGTTCGCGCTCACTTTGGCCATTGGCGTCGTCATGAGTATGTTTTCGGCGATCGTCGTCACGCGCATGATGCTCAAAGGCGTGGTGCGATGGAAATTCTTGCAGAAGGCGTGGCTCTATTGCGTCAAAGAGTTGAGAGCGTAACTATGTCCATTGTAAAGTACAAAGTGATCTGGTTTTCCGTGAGTGGCGTGATGGTGCTATCGAGCCTCGTGCTTTTAGCGATGTTCGGACTGCGTCTTGGCATTGATTTTACTGGCGGAAGTATATTGGAAGTGGAGTTTGATACGTATGACCCCGTGGTCGGTGACGTGCGCGGGGCTTTGTCTGCTGCGGGGTTTGAAGAAGGGATCGTACAGCCGGTGGATGAGCACGGCATCATCGTCCGTCAAAAAACACTCTCGGAGGAAAAGCATCAAGCACTTTTGGACGTTCTTGGAACGTTCGGCACGTTTGAAGAAAAGCGTTTTGACTCTATCGGACCGATTATTGGCAACGAACTCAAGCGCAAATCCGTGTGGGCGCTCCTGTTGATTTTTGTGACGATCGCGGCGTACGTGGCGTTCGCATTTCGCAAGGTGAGCCACTATGTGAAGAGCTGGAAATATGGCGTGATCACCATCGTGGCCGCTCTTCATGATGTGCTCATTCCGATTGGTGTGTTTGCTCTTATTGGACACGTATTACACGTTGAAGTGGGAACGGCGTTCGTGGCGGCGCTTTTGACTATCCTGGGATATTCGGTGAACGATACCATTGTGGTATTCGATCGTATTCGCGAAAATCTGATTCGCGAGAGCGGAAGCATTGAAGAGATTGTGGATCAATCAGTGACGCAGACGTTCGCGCGTTCTATCAACACGACACTCACGACGCTTTTGGCGCTTGTGGCAGTATTCTTTTTCGGAGGAGAAACAACACGCATGTTTGTTTTAGCGCTCATGATTGGCATTGGCGTCGGAGCTTATTCATCTATTTTTTTGGCTTCGCCTCTGCTCGTTGTCTGGGAGTCGCGGCGCAACTAAGGAATGCCATTGAGGCATTCCGTGACGCCGCGACGGGCACTTCGGTGCGAACGCAACGCGTTCGCACCGAAGTGCCCCAGGGTAGCCGGATGTGCAACTAAGGAATGCCATTGGCTTGCTGCCCCGTGAATCAAGCCGCGAAGCAATTTCACGCCGGCTAAGGTTGCTTCGGTCGCTTTGCTTCCTCGCAATGACAGAACAATGGATTCCAATTTCTAACCTCCAACATCTAATGTTATACTTGCAGACATGTTACCGCTTTTCATTTACGCGCTCGTCATCAATCTCGATGAGCTGGATCGGTTTGTTGCAGAACCGTTTAGCTATTGGTTTTTGAAACTACTCATTTTTGGAAGCCCTCTTATCGGGGTCATCATTTGGGGCGCGTTTCAGTTGTGGCTCGATCATCGGCAGGGAGTCTATGCGTCAAAGCAAAAGTTCATCGTACTTGCCATTGATGTTCCGCGCAGTTCCGAGCAAACTATCAAAGCCGTGGAGAACATCTTTGCCATTATCAAAGGTACAAAGTCGGTCATTACTCTCAAAGAAGAGTGGTGGCTTGGAAAATATCTTCTCTCAACCAGTTTTGAACTGGTGAGCATTGATGGCTATATCCAATTTTATATCCGTTGCAGTTCATCGTATCGCGATTTATATGAAGCGGCCATTTACGCTCAATATCCGGACGCGGAAATTACCGAGGTGGAAGATTATCTCAAGAATCTTCCCGACGCGTATCCCAACGATACGCACGAGGTGTTTGGCGGCGAGCTGAAATTGGCAAATAAGCCGTTCTTTCCTATCCGCACGTGGATGGATTTTGAGCACACGGTTTCCAAAGAACAGGTGTTTAAAGATCCGCTCATTGCCTTGCTGGAGTTTATGGGAAAGCTCAAACAAGGCGAACAGTTTTACGTGCATTTTATTGTGAATCCGGATGACGCCGATTCTGTGATTGAAGCAGGGTCCGAATATCTTCTCAAGACATACGAAAAAGAGGCTCCGAAGAAGAAGGGAAAACTCGAGGCGCTCGCCGAACCGATCGCCTGGTTTCCAAAAGAGGTGGTGTCACAGTTTTCAACGTTTTTGTCAGAAGCTAGTGGTGATGAAAAAAAACCATCGTTCTCGTTTTTTCGCGCGACCGATCGCGAAAAATCACAACTGGAAGGCGTCGCGCAAAAAATTTCCAAACAAGGATACAAAACCAAGATTCGTTGGGCGTACTGTGCGAGGCACGAGGTGTATAATAAGGGAGGCCGCAATACATTGTGGAAAGCGTGGATTAATTTGTTTGCGCATTTTGATCGCAACAAATTCAAGTACGATGTAGACACCATGCCGCGCGACGATTATTTTTGGATGCGCTGGGAGTATCGAAAGAATCAGAACACGCTCATGAAGGCGCTCAAGGGTCGGAGTTTCAGCATTGGAAGCACGCCGATGTATTTGAACTTGGAGGAGTTGGCGACGTTGTGGCATTTTCCGTCTATTGATGTGCAAGCGCCGTCGATTAAGAAGACGCAGTACAAACTCGGTGAGGCACCGACGTCTTTGCCGGAAGCGGGGTTTGGCGAGTCGGACGAACTCCCGTTTGAGCCACTGGTTGAAGTGGATGAACACGGTCGGCCGATTGAGTACGCGGCGCGCACGACATCAAAGTCGCCTGCGCGTTTGGCAACGGCAGAGTTGGTGCCGGAAGCTCCGTTGCCTCCGTCGATTCCGCGCGACACGGCGCCGGTTTCAGAGAACGACTCGATGGACGATATTTTGCCAACCGGTCCGTTGATTGAACTGGAAGACGCGGTTTTTACCGCAAAACAGGCACAGGGCGATGACGCACAAGACGATGAACCAACTCCGCTGAATTTGCCGGTCTAGAATAAACAGACGTCGGAAGTCGCATTTCCCAGTGTCATTGCGAGCAACGCGAAGCAATCTAACGCCAGGATGAGATTGTTGCGCTACGCTCGCAATGACAGAAGGAAGGCACTCACCACTCACTATCCTCACGAACACCATGCCACGCATTCACGATCACGAGAACGAAATCAACTACTTTGCGCGCACGAATCATCGTGGACATTCGCGCAAGTTTGGCATAAAAACGGACGACCGACGGCGTCACATGTACATCATCGGTAAAACCGGCATGGGTAAAACGACGCTCATTGAAAACATGGTGCTTCAAGATATTTACAATGGACATGGCGTGGCATACATCGATCCGCACGGCGATACCGTGGAAAAAATCATTGACTACATTCCCTCGTGGCGCATCAACGACGTGGTGTATCTCAATCCCGCGGATTTGGATTACCCAATTGGATTCAACGTACTCGAGGCGGTGACGCAGACACAGAAGCATCTGCTTTCGGCAAACCTCATGGGTGTGTTTAAGAAAATTTGGGAAGGGATGTGGTCGGCGCGCATGGAGTACATTTTGTCCAACACTATTTTAGCGCTCATGGATACGCCCGGCACAACGCTCGTGGCCGTGAATCGTATGTATTCGGACGCGGACTTTCGCAAAATGGTGGTGACGAACATCAAAGACCCTATTGTCAAACAGTTTTGGGTGATGGAGTACGCGGGATACAGTGAAAAGTTTGCGACCGAAGCCGTGGCGGCGATTCAAAACAAAATCGGGCAGTTCATCACATCCGGGCTCATTCGCAACATTATCGGACAAGTCAAGTCAACGATCAATATTCGAGAGCTCATGGATGAACAAAAGATTTTTTTGGTGAACCTGTCAAAAGGGCGCATCGGCGAAGATAACATGCGCTTGCTTGGCGGCATGCTCATCACCAAAATTCAGCTCGCGGCCATGGATCGCGTTGATATTCCTGAAGCCTTGCGCAAAGACTACTACTTGTATGTGGATGAGTTTCAGAATTTTGCGACAGAATCGTTTGCGGCCATTTTATCGGAGGCGCGCAAGTTCCGTCTCAATTTGATTGTGGCGCACCAGTACATTGCCCAGCTCACCGAGGAAGTGCGCGATGCGGTTTTAGGAAACGTCGGGACTCTCGTGTTGTTTCGCGTGGGCGCGCCCGATGGACTCACGCTGGAGCCGGAAATGGCGCCAAGATTTTTAGTGGAAGACATCATCAATCTGCCGAAGTTTCAGATTTACATCAAACTGATGATTGATGGAGTGGCGAGCGCGCCGTTTTCTGCGGCGACGCTTCCGCCGATCGCGCGTTTGACCGAAAGTCAGGAGAAAGTGATTCGCGTGAGCCGCGAGCGATACAGCCGCAATCGTGATGAGATTGAAGAGAAGATTGCCAAATGGGCTGGCATTGCCGAGGATGCTGACATTGACGCGCTCATGGAACAGGCGAAAGCAAAGAGCACGGGCAATCCGCCAAAGAAAAAGTACAATTACAAATGTTCTTGGTGCGCCAAGGACATGAAGATTCCCGTCAAATTGGATCGCACGCGGCCTATTTATTGTGAAGATTGTCGTGACAAGGTGAGCGATTTGAAGCGGACACGCGAGTACGATGCGCGCAAAGATTTGATCTACGATGAAGAGCTCAACGTCGTGGGTTCGGTGGCGGAATTGGGGAGTGATGGCGCGTGGGTGGGGAAGGTTGAGGAAAAGGAGGAGGTCGTGGCACTGTCAGAGAAGACGGACATGGAACGTGAAGCGCCAAAGGAACGCGTCGTAGGACAAACAACGAGTGATGAGAACAGAGAGGCGGTCGCAGAAGCGAAGGACGTTCTGGTTGTCAAACCAGTTAGTAAGCCGCCAGAAGGGAAACGCGATGTGATCATCAAGAAGCCGGAACCGAACGTCGAGAAACCGACGGAGGCGAAGACCGTGATTCCACTACACACACTGAAATCGCCGCCAAACGCCCGTCCCTCGCTACAGGAAAGCGATCAAAAACGTAAACGGCGCAGAAAGAGAGGAGGAAGTCAACCCGCGGGAGGAGGCGGTCGAGATGGAAAAGGCGGAAAACAAGGAATACAAGACCGGCCGCGCCAAGAGCGGTTGCAAAAACAGCACGTCACCAACGCGCGAACATCGGCGCGCCGTCCTGAACGTCCGCGCGATCACCGCAGTGCTCCTATCGGCGCCGTGCCGGATGTCGGCTCAACGATTGGCAAGCCGCTCAAGCCAGGTGCACACGTGAGCTTTGATGACGCAACATGATCATCGCACACGCTATTTTTCTTGGGGCAGTGCAGGGCCTCTCGGAATTTCTTCCGATTTCAAGTTCCGGGCATTTACTGCTCGTGCCATTTTTATTTGATTGGGAAACGCAGGATATTGCGTTTGATATCATGGTGCATGCCGCCACGCTCGTTGCCGTTGTCGCCGTTTTTTGGAAAGATTTGTGGCGTATCGCCGGCGCTTTGTTTCGCGGCCCGTCGTTTGATCGCACACTCGGTTGGATGCTAATCGTCGGCACGATTCCTGTGGTTGCCGTCGCGTTGTTGCTCGATGAGGTGATTGACGTAGTGCGCGCGTATCCCGTTGCCGTTGCGGTGAGTTTGATCAGTTGGGGCGTAATGTTGGTTATCGTGGACCGATTCGCCTCGCGTCGTTTGACGGAGATATGCGATGTTTCATGGAAGGCCGCCATCGGCATTGGATGTGCGCAGGCGCTTTCGCTGATCCCCGGGACATCGCGTAGCGGTATCACCATGACGGCTGCGCGCTTGGCCGGTTTTGATCGCTCGCTTTCCGCGCGGTATTCATTTTTATTGAGCGTTCCAGCGGTCGCCGGAGCTACGGTGTATGTGGTGACTGATGCTATAGCGCAAAACGTTTCGCTGTTCCAACCTTCTATGATTGCCGGATTTTTTGCGGCGCTCGTTTCCGGCATCCTTGCTATCCGGCTGCTATTGCGCGTGATTGAACGGTGGACCTTCCTTCCGTTCGCCCTCTATCGCATCGCGCTTGGCGTGGTGATTCTCGCGATCGTGCTTTGATGTGTGTACCGCTGTATGCCATATGAAAAATCATCTGATGCGTGATGTGGGAGTCGTGGTCATCAGCATTGCGATGGCCGTGATTTTGGCAAAGACAGGAGTGCTGGCGGAACTGTTAGCAAACCTGCAAGAATGGGGATGGCTGGGAAGTTTGATTGCCGGAATGTTTTTTGTCTCCATGTTTACTGCCGCTCCCTCTGGCGTGGCGCTGTTTGAAATTGCGGCCACTCATTCCGCATGGGAAGTCGCTTTTTTTGGGGGCATGGGCGGACTGATAGGCGATCTTCTTATTTTTAGATTTGTCAAAGGGAGCCTTTCAGAAGATGTGCATTGGCTTTTTCGGAACACCAAACAGAAAAAATTCGCTTCTCTCTTTCTGGTCAAAAGATTCAGGTGGTTGATGCCTGTTGTTGGAGCGCTCATCGTTGCCTCTCCTTTTCCCGACGAAATCGGCCTCGCGATGATGGGACTTTCAAAAATGAAAACGTCGGTTTTCATCCCAATATCCTTTCTCCTAAACTTTCTTGGTATTTTGATCATTGGGTTATTTGCTCAAGGTGTGTTCTAATACACAGTATAGAGCTGTCGATTATGCATGCTTTGCACGCTGTACTATGCAACAGGGTGGCAAGGACCCCGTTTTTTAGACACTTCTCCCAGGGAGGGAACTTTGTAAGAATGAGTTAATTTGTTGAGTGGCGGCCTGTCGGCCTGGAGTGTACGGGGTCCACTCCATTCAGGATGAACTGCAGGATGCGAAGTGTATCAATGCATTTGAGAACAGTCCCTCATTGGATCCATCGCGCTTTGACATCTTGCAAAAATTCTGTTAGCGTGCCGGCGGTATGAACGCACAGCCGCGCATCATGGTTGCCATGTCAGGAGGCGTCGACTCGTCGGTCGCCGCCGCTCTTTTGGTAGAACAAGGATACGATGTCGTGGGTGCCTTCATGAAAAACTGGGACGGATGCGATTGGAAACGAGAGCGCCGCGATGCCATGCGCGTTGCGTCAGTGCTCGGTATTCCGCTCCATACGTTTGATTTTGAGCGTGAGTATCGCGCGCGCGTGCATGCGTACTTGGTGGAAGAGTATCGCGCGGGACGCACGCCAAATCCAGACGTGCTCTGCAACAGCGAAATTAAGTTTGATCTCCTCCTCAAGGCCACGCATGACTTGGACTGTGCAGAGATGGCGACGGGGCATTATGCGCGTGTGCGACGGGACGGCTCTTTGACGCGGCTCCTCAAAGGCGTTGATCCAAAAAAAGATCAATCCTACTTTTTGTGCCGTCTTGTACAGGCTCAACTTACGCGCACGCAGTTTCCCATCGGCGCGCTCACGAAGATTGAAGTGCGACGCCGCGCGAGGGCTCTTGGACTTGCAACAGCCGACAAAAAAGATTCCCAAGGGTTGTGCTTCGTTGGGAAGGTTGACATGGCGTTGTTCTTGAAGAGCGCCATTGATGTGCGTCCGGGGAAGATCGTCACGACTTCCGGTAAAGTGGTTGGTACGCACGATGGCGTGGCGTTTTATACGATCGGACAACGGAAGGGCCTCGGCATCGGTACAGAAGAACCGTATTTTGTGGTTGAACGTCGCCATCATACGAATGAACTTGTCGTGGCGCACGAAGGTGACGCGGCGTTGTATCGCACCGAAATAAAGGCCGCTGATGTACAATGGATCTCTGGAAATGCGCCAACATTTCCGTTTTCCTGCACGGCTCAAATTCGCTATCGGCAACAAGATCAAAACTGCACGATCGTTCAAAAAGTGGTAGGAATAACTGTGACGTTTGACGAACCGCAACGCGCCGTGGCGCCCGGACAATTTATGGTGTTCTACGACGGCGACGAACTCATTGGAAGCGGAGTGATAAACTATAGTCATCACACTATGAAACAGGACTCTATCATTCTTGAAACAGGCGAATTCCTAGCTCTTCGGAAGAAAAAATCCTCAATGTAGCTACGGCTACATCTGCGGTTTTTTCTCCCTGCAGAGCGTCGGACTTCGCTCTGTTTCAAAAATGCTAATTCCTGTTTCATAGTGCGATGACTATAGTCGCTGGCTCCCTGCGAAGTTCCGCTGTCCGACCACTATGCACCACTCACTAAGAATGCAACAACACATCCGCAACTTTTGCATCATCGCGCACATTGATCACGGCAAATCCACGCTGGCCGATCGGTTGCTTGAGTTGACGGGAACCATTGACAAGCGGCAACTCAAAGAGCAGACGCTCGATACGATGGAGCTGGAGCAAGAGCGCGGGATCACCATCAAGCTTCAACCGGCACGCATGCGGCACACGGTGGACGGGCAGGTATACACGCTCAATCTCATCGACACGCCCGGCCACGTGGACTTTTCGTACGAGGTGTCGCGTTCTCTCGCGGCCGTGGAGGGATGCTTGCTTTTGGTGGATGCCACGCAGGGGGTGCAGGCGCAAACGCTCGCCAATCTCTACCTCGCGATGGATTATGGCCTCGAGGTGATCCCCGTCCTCAATAAAATTGATTTACCTGCGGCGGATGTGGAAGCGCGCGGTACGGAACTCATGCAACTTATCGGATGCAAGCGTGAAGAAATTTTGGCCGTTTCAGGAAAAACAGGCGAAGGTGTCCCCGCGCTGCTCGACGCTATCGTCGCTCACATTCCTGTTCCCAAGGGCGATTCGAATGCGCCAACGCGTGCACTTATTTTTGACTCGCTCTACGATGACTATCAGGGGGTGATTGCGTATGTTCGCGTGGTCGACGGTGCACTCAAGACGCGCGACGCGCTTCACTTTATGGCGACAGGTGCCGACGGCATGGTAACAGAGCTCGGACATTTACTGCCAAGCCGCGCAGAGGATGCGGATTTGAGTACGGGACAAATCGGCTATGTCGTGACGGGACTCAAGGAACTGTCCAGTTGTCATGTTGGGGACACCGTGACGATTGCGGGTTCAGTAGCCAAGGCGCTTCCCGGATATCGCGTCGTCGTGCCGATGGTGTTTGCCGGCATCTTTCCAAAAGACGGCGGTGATGCGGAGGAGCTTCGCGAAGCCATGGAACGTCTCATGCTTTCGGACGCGTCCATTTCTGTGGAACCGGAGCGCTCGGCGGCGCTCGGCGTTGGGTTTCGGTGCGGGCTTCTCGGGATGCTGCATTTGGAGATTGTACAGGAGCGTTTGAAGCGCGAATCGGGGGTTGAAGTGGTGGTTACGACCCCATCGGTGGCGTATCGCGTGCGTAAAACCAATGGCACAGAGATGCGCGTCACAAGTCCGCAGGATCTTCCCGATCCAAGCCACATAGAAAGCATCTTTGAGCCATGGGTGCGCACGGATATTGTTGTGCCATCCGTGTACGTTGGCGCGGTGATGTCGCTCGTGCAGGATCGCGGTGGCCTCTACAAGACGACCGAGTACTTGGACGCCAAACGCGCGCTTTTGCACTACGAGCTTCCGCTCTCGGCGGTGATTGTGGATTTTCACGACGCGCTCAAAACGGTCACGAGCGGGTATGGATCGCTCAACTACGAGCTTTTAGACGAGCGCGAGGCCAGCATTGTGCGTTTGGATATTTTGGTGGCCGAAGATCCGGTGGAAGCACTGGCAACGTTTGTGTACCGCGACAAGGCGCACCAAGTCGGCAAGCGGATTGTACACGCGCTGATGGAAGAGATTCCGCGACAGCAATTCGTCGTCAAGATTCAGGCGGCGGTCGGCGGCAAGATTGTGGCCGGCGACAAGCTCTCGGCACTGCGCAAAGATGTCACTGCCAAGCTCTACGGTGGCGATGTGACGCGCAAGCGCAAACTTTTGGAAAAGCAGAAGAAGGGAAAGAAGCGCATGGCGGCCATGGGTCATGGGAGGGTGGAGATTCCCTCGAAGGCGTATTTGCGCGTTTTGAAACAAGGGTAGGGATTATTGAGCTACCAAAAAAGTATGCCCACGGCGAAGATGCCGTGGGCGCGCTTTCTAACGGAGGAAGTGAAGACCGAGGCGCTTGACCCACAACTCATGAGGAATCCACCGGTCTGTGACTGCGATGCTTGCCTCTGCAACATCCAGAAGCACAGATTCCATGATCCCGTTCACGGTCGATGTTTTGCGCCAAGCGCGAAGTCTTGGCACGGCCTTGCTGCCGTCAACGAGCGTCGGCACGGTTGCCGAAAGCACGCCGTACAGGAGCCCCGTTATGGCTATGAAGGCCACCACCCAGTACACGGAGATCTCTGCGGGCATCATTGCGAGCGACACAAGCATGCCGACAATGCTCGCCCCAAGGCTGGCGATGACGTTCGTCTTTCCGTCTACAAACACTTCGAGCGTGCGAGACAGGAATTGCACCACTGCGGACCAATAGAGTTTCAGGACCGCAAGTCCGTAAAACCAAATGGCGACGCCAATCGCTGTAACGGTTTTGACACCCGTATAGACGACACAGTTGAACAGGAGACCGTAGTACTCCAGTGTGTACTGCACAAATCCTCGCTGTGCGTAGTTGCGCCGGCGAAGATCGCGATGCCTTTTTTCTCCATGGATTCTCTTGGACACCTGTGTGTCTGACAGAAGATCCAAGGGAGAGCCCAGGAAGACGACCGTTGCGCCGATACCCCAAATGACAAAGAAGACAAACAGTGGGGCCAACACGGGCAAAGTCATCGCAAGGACAGTCAGAGCCTTGCGAGTGTTCACGGGTGCCATGGCGTGATCCATGTGGTCCAGTGCGGTCCCAAAGCACCCCCATGCGAACACGACGATCGTGCATTGCAGAATCAGCATCGTGCCGATGCCGATCGCCTGCGCCGTATGACGGCCCCATTCCGAGGTTGCGCGGGGTTTATCCTTGCCGTTAGCGGGCTTGCGCATGGCGGGGAACAGTCCCAAACCCTCGCGCAGATTCATGCCTTGCCAACCGATCGTAAAACCGATCGAGCCAAGGGTTAGCGCCATGGGGAGGCCTGCCGTCAGACTCGCCCATGTGCCCAGAGTCCCACACAAAAACCCTGCCACAAACCGCTTTGCGGTGAGTTGGAAGTCCTTGATGTGAGGTTCCATGGTTAGTTCGTGTTCATTGAACGCTATTCCGTCAAGAAAGTCAAAATAAACAACTCGCCGGCGTTAGGCCGCGGCGAGAGTCGAAAAGGAAAGAGAAGCTGATGCTGGCTCGAGCAGTACCGCCGAAACGAATCGGAATTGCTGTGGCCCGACGCGCACCTCCAGCTCTACCTGCTGGGGATGAGGCGCGCGCGACACGGCGCAGATCGCCGTGTGCTTCGTCCTCCTGCATGAGCAGGGGACGTCTCGGACGCTCACAATGAGGAGCGGCCGAAGTTCCGCTGTGCGGATGAGCTCGTACATGAGCCGCCGCAGAAGCGGGTCCTCCCCCACAACAGCGACATTCCAACGGGCTGTTTGCCCGGATGCGAATGTTTTTCGCTTTTTGGAGGTCACGCGTCTAGCATAGGGGAAGTTTGATATGCTGTCAATGCTTTATTAGGGATTGTCAACGGGAAGTAGAAATGTCCCCTTTCTAGGGACAATAAAAGGCCGAATGTGCTAAACTAATCTCCTATGCCAGAACCAAAAGGAGAACTTCCATGGACAGAGGAGGAAACCCAAGGACTCATGTCCCACGCGGATATTATTGCGGCATTGCGGCCGAAGGTTGAAAATGAGACGGCGACTCCCGCAGAACTGAAGCTTTTTGCAAAAGCGGTATACGCGCTCGAGAAGGTCATCAAAGACAAGGAACGATCTGTTGGATTGGACAAGGAAACCGCAAACCTGCAAGAAGCCCGCGACATTCTGGGTGCGGACAATGTGTATGGACAAGAGGCGGTGAAAGCAACATGGGATCGCGACCTTTCAGCCGCCGAAATTCCGCCTTTGCCTTACTCACGCGAACAGCTGGAAGCCGCCAAGCGCCTAAACATGATGCTTATCTTGCGCGTGGACACGGACAAAGACGGCCAATCTCTTACAGGGAAGAGAATGAACAAACTCATTGCACCCAAGTTGCAGGCCGCGGGCAAAGGAAAACTGCTTTATAAGGTTGACTGGTATGCGAATGAACCGTTCTACACGGACGGCACCCCCAAGTCGCAGTGGAAGCTCGTAACGCGTGATGTGATTGCTGGGTCCACAAACAAGGACTACGCTGACCAAACAAAACTCCTACGCGATACTCTCGCACAGCAATCCGACCTCACCAAACAAGAACAAGACGCTATTTCGCAAGCGGATGATGTCACCCTTGCGCGTCTTAAAACCGCCGCTTCCTCTAGCGATGAGGCCGTTTGGGAAACCTGCGCCAAAGAACTCGCCGCGCTCACAATTAATG
>Ga0155246_115_pt1 | contig 15338 bp, 10 predicted proteins | sample RifCSPhighO2_02_FD_106214 | JGI IMG/M metagenome (GOLD analysis project Ga0155246, IMG submission 106214) | Candidatus Uhrbacteria bacterium RIFCSPHIGHO2_02_FULL_53_13 | reverse complement strand
TCGGTCCCCTGACTAGGGGGTAGCAATCATGTGCGTTTTGTTTCTGCACATGTGCCACCCCGTCCATCGGGGTGGGCTTCTCATCACAAAAACCGGTACGCCTAAGCGAGACCGGTTTCCAAACAGGTTGTAACGAACGCGGAACTGCGTCCGTTCAACCCCCAATGACCTTTCCCACAATTGTCAGAAAGGTAATTGGAGGCTGTGACGGTGCGCTCCGCTCCACCTGGGAGGGGAAGAATACCACGTGGCACAACGTGCCTGTGGGATGCAAGCGCATCGTCGGGAGAGAGAAAGCTTTGGGAACTTGTCCGTCGCCTTGTCTCACTCGCGAAGCGTTTTCGTGCGTTGCACGGCCGTCCGTTGGGATTGCCGATGCTTGGCACGCCTCTCCTCCTCCAAGGTGGAGCGCGTCACTCTAGCTAAAGAATGACGAGGCAATGTATCAGAGTTTGGCGATTTTGTCAAGTCTGGCTTGGCAAAAGAAGCGGCTGTTGGTTTTTGGCCTCTGGCCGATGGTTACTTTGCTAATGTTAGCCAACGCCAGTCTGTCATTGCGAGCGTAGCGAAGCAAGCTCACGCCAGCAGAGATTGCTTCGGTCGCTTCGCTCCCTCGCAATGACAGGTGGGAAGCGTCATTGCGCACGTCCCCTTGTTCGTCATTGCGAGGCCGTTCTGTCCGGCCACTATGCACCACTCACCAACCCACATTTTTGACAGTTTTCAGGCTCTCATGTAGAATCGCACTACTTACGGGATCTTTGCAAATGAGTCCCAGATATTTGGCTAACTGTCGTCAAAATCGGTGATTAAAGCCGACGACGACACTACCCAAACGTCACTCCATTCCTAACCTCTCGCAAACCGTGGCTCACCCCAAAGCCACTTTCGCGTAAAAAATCCGTCCCCGGAACCCCCGAGGGCTCTGTTTTTTTCCTTCGCAACTCGTGCTACTCGCAATTTGCCAATAGTCTTCCTCCCTATGATCTTCAAACGCCTCCCTCGCACAGAAGAAAGCCGCCGTACGTTCAACACCATCCCTGACGCCATGGAGCTTCCATATCTTGCCAGCGTGCAAAGCGATTCGTACAACTGGTTCCTAACCGAAGGCATTGCCGAGCTGTTTAAGGAAATCAACCCGATCACGGATTTTATCGGCCGCGATCTTGAGCTCAACTTGCTCGACCACTACTTGGACGAGCCAAAATTCGACGAAGCCGAGTCAAAGGCAAAAAAAGTAACCTACGAAGCGCCTCTGCGCGTGCGCACCGAGCTCATCAACAAGCGCACAGGCGAAAAGAAAGAACAGGAAATTTACCTCGGCGACTTGCCGGTGATGACCGACCGCGGCACGTTTATCGTCAACGACGCCGAGCGTGTGATTGTGAGCCAGCTCGTGCGTTCGAGCGGCGTGTTTTTCACGGAGAGCGCTATTCGAGGCCGCCGCTACTATGGCGCCAAGATTATCCCAAACCGCGGCGCGTGGTTAGAGTTTGAAACAGACGCCAACAACGTGATTTGGGTGAAGATTGACCGCAAGCGCAAGGTGGCCGCGACCTCCCTTTTGCGCGCGTTCGGCATGGCGGACGACGACAAAATCGTCGAGGCGTTCAAAGATGTCAACACCCATCCTTCGATAGACTATGTGCAGGCGACGATGGGGAAGGACGCCTCCAAAAACGAAGAGGAGGGCTTGAAAGAGGTGTACAAGCGCATTCGGCCTGGCGATTTGGCGACGACGGAAAACGCGCGCCAGCTCATTCACTCGATGTTTTTCAACTTTGACCGTTACGACTTCGACAAAGTTGGGCGCTACAAATTCAATCTGCGCTTTGACAAACCCATTGGACACGACGATGTTGTGCTCGAGGAGAAGCGCATTTTGTCGCTCGACGATTTGGTGCATGTGTGCCGCGAGATTATTCGCCTCAACATCACGCAGGATCCCGCCGATGATGTGGACCACCTTGGCAACCGCCGCGTGCGCGCGGTGGGCGAGCTTGTTCAAGGGCGATTCCGCATTGGACTGGCGCGCATGGAGCGTATTGTCAAGGATCGCATGTCCACGCACGACATTGACTCGCTCACGCCGGCGCGTCTTATCAACGCGCGTCCCGTGATTGGCGCCGTACGCGAGTTTTTTATGTCGTCACAGCTCTCCCAGCTTTTGGATCAGGCCAATCCGTTGGCCGAGCTTGAGCACAAGCGCCGCTTGTCGGCGATGGGACCGGGCGGTTTGTCGCGCGAGCGCGCGGGCTTTGAAGTGCGCGACGTGCACCCAACGCACTACGGCCGCATTTGCCCGATTCAGACGCCGGAGGGTCCGAACATCGGACTTGTTGGTCACCTTTCCAGCTATGCGCGCATCAACGAGTACGGTTTTGTGGAGACGCCGTATCGCAAAGTCGTGCATGACAGTAAGGGTGCGCGCGTGACCGACGAAATCGAGTATCTCAACGCGTTCAAGGAAGAAAAAACGGTCACGACGGTTGCTACGGCGCCGACCGATGAAAACGGCTACCTCAAAAACGAACACATCGAAAGCCGTGTGTACGGTGAGCCGCGCGTGATTTCGCGCGATCAAGTGGAGTATATGGACGTGTCATCCAAGCAAATCGTGTCGATTGCGACGGCGCTGATTCCGTTTTTGGAGCACGATGACGCCACGCGTGCTCTCATGGGATCGAACATGATGCGTCAAGCCGTTCCGTGCGTAAAACCGGACGCGCCGATTGTGGGAACGGGCGTGGAATTACGCGCCGCGCGCGACTCGGGACACGTGGTCATCGCAAAAGAAGGCGGTGAAATTGCGGCCGTGGACGGCGGGCGCGTTGTGGTGAAAGAGAAGGACGGCAACGAGCGCGTGTACACGCTTTCCAAGTTCACCAAATCCAACCATTCGTCGGGAACGAATCAGCGTCCGTCGGTGCGTGTGGGCGATAAGGTAAAAAAGGGCGACCCCATTGCCGACGGCGGTGGTATCGACAACGGCGAACTGGCGCTTGGGCAAAACGTGTTGGTCGCATTTATGGCATGGGACGGCTACAACTACGACGACGCCGTGATTGTGTCCGAACGCTTGGTGCAAAGCGACAAGTACACGTCCGTGCACCTTTCGCACTACTCGATTGACATGCGTGACACGAAGCTCGGGCCGGAGGTGTTTACATCCGACATTCCAAACGTGAGCGAAGAGAAGCTCAAGAATTTGGGGCAAGACGGCATTATCCGCATCGGCGCCGAGGTGGGATCGGGCGACATTTTAGTGGGAAAAATCACACCGAAGGGCGAAACGGAGCTGTCGGCGGAAGAAAAACTTTTGCGCGCCATCTTTGGCGAAAAAGCCCGCGATGTGCGCGATACTTCGCTCTCCTTAGAGCACGGCGAGCATGGCAAAGTCGTGGACATTCAAATTTTCTCGCGTGAAGAAGGAGACCGTCTATCGCCGGGCGTGATTCAATCCGTGCACGTGTACGTGGCGGATCTGCGCAAAATCCAAGTCGGCGATAAAGTGGCCGGGCGCCACGGAAACAAGGGCGTCATCTCCAAGGTGGTGCCGATAAATGACATGCCGTTTTTGCCCGACGGAACGCCGGTGGATATGATTTTGACGCCGCTTGGTGTGGTGTCGCGTATGAACATCGGGCAAATTTTGGAGTTGCACCTTGGACTTGCGGCAAACGCTTTGGGGTATCACGTGGCAACGCCGGTTCTGAACGGCGTGACGGAGCATCAAATTCGCGCACAGCTTGAAGAGGCGGGATTTGATCCGAGCGGACAGGTGACACTCTACGACGGACGCACCGGCGAGGCGTTTGATCACAAAGTTTCAGTCGGTTACATGTACATGCTCAAGCTCGGGCACATGGTTGAGGACAAAATTCACCAGCGTTCGATTGGGCCGTACAGCTTGATTACGCAACAGCCGCTCGGAGGCAAGGCGCAACACGGCGGACAACGGTTTGGAGAAATGGAAGTGTGGGCGCTCGAAGCCTACGGCGCGGCGCATACCCTGCAAGAGGTTCTGACCATCAAGTCCGATGACGTGCCGGGACGATCCAAGGCCTACGAGGCGTGTATCAAGGGCGAAACCATCCAAAAAGTGAATATCCCCGAGTCGTTCAACGTGCTGGTGCGTGAGCTCAAGGGGCTCGGTCTCGACGTTGAACTCCTAAAAGACGGCAAACCGGTTGCCGACCCGAATGAACGGGAGCGCGACCGCCGCCCATCGTACGAATCGTAAACGACACACCTATGGCCATGTTTAGAGAAACCCTCAAAACGACGGACTTCAACTCGATCCGATTGCGTCTGGCGTCCCCCGAGCGCATTCGCGAATGGTCGAACGGGGAAGTCGTAAAACCGGAAACCATCAACTACCGTACCCAAAAGCCGGAGAAGGGCGGCCTTTTTGCGGAGGAAATTTTTGGGCCGTCCAAGGACTGGGAATGTTATTGCGGCAAGTATAAGAAGATTCGCTATAAGGGAATCATCTGCGATAAATGCAATGTGGAAGTAACGTTTGCCGCGGTGCGCCGCGAGCGCATGGGGCATATTGAGCTCGCCTCGCCGGTGACGCACATTTGGTTTTTGCGCAACGTCCCGTCAAAAATCGGCTTGCTGTTGGATTTGTCGGTGCAGAAGCTTGAGAAGGTGATTTACTTTGCCAGCTTCATTATCACGGACGTGAACGAAGCGGGGCGTGAAATGGCGATCGAAGAGCTCAAAGCTGAGTACAAGAACAAGACCAAGATGATCGAGGGCGAGTTCAAGCGCGACATGGAACGCGCGAAGGAAAAGTTCAGCGACGATCCCAAGGCGATGGAGGCCGAGCAAAAGCGCATCGAGGAAATCCGCGATCACAAAACCGAAGAGCTGGAAGAGGATTATCTTCGCGTGGATAAGGAGCTCAAGGAGCTTCGGCCGTTGCAGATTATCACGGAGATGACGTACCAGGATTGGTCCATTCGGTACGGGCATTTGTTTGATGCCGCGATTGGTGCCGAGGCGATTCGCGAGCTCTTGAAGCGCATTGATTTGGAGGAGACGGCGACCATGCTCGAAGACGAGATGAAGAAGTCGAGCAAAGCCAAGCGCGAGCGCATCATGCGGCGCGTGAAGCTCATTCGCGCTCTGCAGGTGAACGGCATCAAGCCCGAGTGGATGGTGTTTGAGGCGATTCCGGTGATCCCTCCAGACATTCGTCCGATGGTCGCTTTGGATGGCGGACGCTTTGCGACGTCTGATTTGAACGATTTGTACCGCCGCGTCATCAACCGCAATAACCGGTTGAAGCGCTTGCACGATTTGAACGCGCCGGAAGTCATTCGTCGCAACGAAAAGCGCATGTTGCAGGAGGCCGTGGACGCGTTATTTGACAACTCGGCGCGCCACAGCAAGACGGTCATTGCCGCGACCGGAAAGAAGCGCCAACTCAAGTCGCTCACCGACTTATTGAAGGGGAAGCAGGGGCGATTCCGTCAAAACCTGCTTGGAAAGCGCATCGACTATTCCGGGCGCTCGGTTATTGTGGTGGGACCGAATCTCAAGCTCGACGAGTGTGGCATTCCAAAACGCATGGCGCTCGAGCTGTTCCGCCCGTTTGTGATTGCCCAGCTTATTTCGCGCGAGTACGTGTACAACATCCGTAGCGCGAACCGCTTTATCGAGGCGGATCGGCCGGAGGTATGGGACATTTTGGAAGAGGTGGTTGCCGACGCGTACGTGCTCTTGAACCGCGCGCCGACATTGCACCGTCTGGGTATTCAGGCGTTTCGGCCAAAGCTCATTGAAGGCAAGGCGATTCAGATTCATCCGTTGGTGTGCGACGCATACAACGCTGACTTTGACGGAGACCAAATGGCGGTGCATGTGCCGTTGACGCGCGAGGCGCGCCGCGAGGCCAAGCACTTGATGCTTTCAACTAAAAACCTCTTAAAGCCGTCTGACGGAGAACCGATCACACGCCCGGGAAAAGACATTGTGTGGGGATGCTATTACCTGTCGATGATCGTGGACGATGAACAGCGTCCGGAGGCAGAGCGCAAAATGTTTGCCAGCACGAAGGATGCCAAGTATGCGTTCGAGATGGGACGCATCAAAATGCACGAGCTAATTAAGGTTCGGCACGACATGGAGGGGCTCATTGAAACGACCGTCGGTCGTATTCTGGTGAACGAGCAGTTGCCCGATATGATTCCGTTCCAAAACGAAGCGCTCGGTAAAAAGCAGCTCTCAAAAATCGTGCGCCATCTTTTGGAAGCCGAGGGCTCCGAGGCGACGGTTCAACTCTTGGACAACATCAAAAAACTCGGCTTCTACTACTCAACGAAGTCCGGATTTAGTTGGGGCATGAGCGAGTTGCCGGATATTCCTGAAAAGCCGGCGTTGATTGAGGGCGGCGAGCAAAAGACGCGCGAAGTTGAGGAACACTTTAGCCAAGGGCTCTTGACCAAGTCCGAGCGGCACGCGGCGATTATCAACATTTGGGCGGGCGTGCGCGATCAAATCGAAAAGCTCTCGCGTGACGTTCTGCCAAAGCACAGCTCGGCGTTCACGATGATTGACTCGGGCGCGCGCGGAAGTTTGACACAGCTCGCGCAGATGATTGGTATGAAGGGATTGGTGGCGTCGGCGTCTGGAGAGACGGTGGAACTGCCTGTAAAGCGTTCGTTTAAGGAAGGCATGGACGCGCTGGAGTTTTTCATTTCCTCGCACGGTGTGCGCAAAGGATTGACGGACACGGCGCTCAAAACGGCAAATGCCGGATACCTGACGCGCCGTTTGGTGGATGTGGCGCAGGACGTGGTGATTCGCAGTGAAGACTGTGGCGACCAAGAGGGCATCGTGATGACGAAAGAGGAATCGGACGAAATCGGCGAGCCGCTCATGGTGCGAATTCTTGGACGTTTTGCGCTGTCGGACATCATCAAACCGGGCGGGCGCAAAGTGATTGTCAAGGCGGGCGAGCTTATTACCGAGCACCATGTTCGCGCCATCGAAGACGCGGGCGCCGAACTGCAAGAGGCGCATGTGTGTTCGGTCATGTCGTGTCTCCAGCGTCATGGGTTGTGCCAAAAGTGCTATGGCTACGATTTGGCTTACAACAAACTGGTGCATGTGGGAGCGGCCGTGGGGATTATTGCCGCGCAGTCCATTGGTGAGCCGGGCACACAGCTCACAATGCGCACATTCCACACGGGAGGTATCGCCGGAAAAGACATCACGCAGGGATTGCCGCGCGTGGAAGAGCTGTTTGAGGCGCGTTTGCCAAAGCACCGCGCGCTCATGGCCGAGGCGGCGGGCGTGGTGGAGGTTGAGGAAGCAAAAAAGGAAGCAATGCAAATTGGCACCGGCCGCAAAATCATTGACGTGCGTCCTGGGCAGAAAATCATTCGCATCAAATTCAAGAAAACGGAAGAGGAAGTATTCAAATGCGGCCGTGGGGCGACGCTCAAAGTGAAAGACGGCGACAAAGTGCGCGCGGGGGATGTGCTTTGCGAAAAGGCGACCGGTGACTCGGTCGTGTCCACAGTGTCTGGCATCGTGCGCATGGAAAAGACGCACATCGTGGTGGCCCATGAGGTCAACGACAAGCTCGAGTATGTGGCGCCGCCTGGATTCTCGCTGTATGTGAAAGACGGCGACACGGTTGAGGCTGGCGACGCGCTTACGGAAGGGCACATTGATTTGCAACTCCTGTTCGATACGCAAGGTCGCAAGGCCGTGGAGCGCTACGTCTCCAAGGAAATTCAGCATATCTACTCGTCGCAGGGGCAAAAACTCAACAACAAGCACATCGAGGTGATTGTGCGCCAAATGTTCTCGCGCGTGCGCGTGGACGACCCGGGCGATACGGATTTGTTGCCAGGCGCGGTCGTGGAGCTGTCGGTCTATGACGACGCGAACGACGGCATCCGAAAGAAAGCCGACGCCAAATCGCTGTTTCTTGGTATCACCAAGGTTTCGCTCTCCACGAATTCGTGGTTGTCGGCGGCATCGTTCCAAGAAACGTCGCGCGTGCTTATCAACGCGGCGGTGACAGGAAAAGTGGATCACTTGAACGGATTGAAAGAGAACGTAATTATTGGGCGCTTGATTCCGGCGGGCACGGGCGTGAATCCTCTGCCGGAAGACGCAGACGAGTTTGCAACGCCGCTTGGAGCGCGCGTTGAGGAAGACGTTGACATGCTCGAGGTTGCCGATGGTGAGGATGTTGCTGTCCAAAAGGATGGCGGTGATGCTGAAGAGGCAGAATGAAACTCTATTCAGATAACCTTGTCTTCTTCGATACCGAGTTTTCTGACCTCGATCCGTACAAAGGTGAGATTTTGTCGATCGGTATGGTGAAGATGAACGGCGATGAGCTGTACTTAGAGTTGGAGTATGAGGGTGAATTGAGTGATTGGGTGAAGGAGCGCGTGATACCGGTGTTGTCGGAGGAGAAGGTGAGTCGTGATGAGGCGTGTAAAAAAGTCCGCGCGTTTTGTGCAGAGCCAAAGCCAATTCCTGTTGCGCTCGTGCCGCAGTACGACATGGTGTATTTGTCCAAGCTATTTGGCTGGGAGAACCTGCCTGTGCACTGGTATGCGGTGGACTTCGCGTCAATTCTGTTTGCAAATGGAGTGGATCCGGAGGACTACTTAGAGCGTAACGATCATCAATTGATGAAAGAGCTTGGTATCGACATGAGTCGTGTGCGTGTGCACAAGGCGATTGATGACGCGCGGCTTCTGCGCGAGGTGTTCTTGAAGTTCTGCGCCTAATTGACGCGCTTTGTTTATGCCAAACGGGGACCTTGAGATGGGTCCCCGTTGACGTTGTGGCGCCGTACTTGCGGCGCCCAAAAAGTTCAGCGGTCGGAGCCGCGAATGTATTCTCCCTGTGTTTCGCGCGCAACGCGACGCAGGTTCTCTTCACATCCAAACACACCTCCGTCCGAGAGGCAGTGGCCATAGACGGGCGGGAAACGCCCTACCTTCGACCAATCCCAGTCGTCGCCCTGCTCGTCGGTGACGAGCAGAATCGACGACGGACGGGGATGTGAATGTGCCGCCTGCGAGAGGGCGGCAAAGGTATTCTCGACGCTGCCCTCTGTGGTGAGCGTCACCGTTCCTCGCGGATTCAGAAACTCCACGTTTCCATCCGCATAGAGCCATACGCCGATAACCTCCTTGTTCTTCGAGGAGGCAATCGCCAGATACCAGTCCATCACGACCTGGCGGTCGTTGGACATGGAACCCGTGTCGTCTACGACGACCGCGATTGGCTCGGGCGCGCTTTCGACAGCGCGGATCATCTCCGCGATCTCCGGCGGCGCCTCTATGGGCATCGGCTGGGGAATCCGGAGTCTGTCGCCGGGCTTGAGCGAGTTCGCCCATGCGTCACGACGACGGTCGTTGCAGTACCAGCCGTGCTTGCGTCCACCGCGACGCTCGAGTAGCTCCGTGCAACGTACATCGTACATAGCGACGAGGTACGTGCGATTGGTGGCGGCCAACCGGAGCCAGTCCACCTGCTCCGAGAGCGAAATCATCCAAAGCGAATCGCCGTTTTGGACGATGTACTCCTCGCTCGGCGGCGCTTCTGGCGTCGCGACCGTGACAACGCCGGTGGCGTCATCATCGTCCGAGAGCTCGGAGCCGCCACCACAGCAGACCAACCCCATAAAGAGGAATACAACGAACAATGCCGAACAGTAAATAACAAAATCCCAAATCAAGTCTTTCGCGTGCTTAGTGCGTCGCGTCATGGTGTTTCCAAATGCAAACTAGCAGAAAGTGGATGGAGTGTCAAGGAACACAGTGATGACAATCGGTATGTATTTTGCTAAAGTTGGCCTATTACACTCACGGTTATATCTCATGTCCGGTCACAATAAATGGTCCAAGATTGCTGGGAAAAAGGGCATTGCCGATGCCAAACGCAGTGCCGTGTTTACGCGTTTGGCCAAGGCAATCACGTTGGCGGCGCGTGAAGGCGGCGGCGATGTGGCTATGAATTTCAAATTGCGCATGGCCGTGGAGCAAGCCAAGGCGGCCAACATGCCGAGCAACAACGTTGATCGTGCCGTCAAGCGAGGCACGGGTGAAGGGGACGGTGGCTCTATGGAAGCTGGACTGTACGAGGCATACGGACCGAGAGGAGTCGGCATTATCGTTGAGACGCTCTCGGACAATAAAAATCGCACCGTTGCCGAGGTACAAGCGACCATGAAACGGGCCGGAGCTACGCCCGCCGCACAAGGAAGTGTACTGTTCAACTTCGATCACAAGGCGATCGTGACGGTGTTGAATCCTACGACGAACGATCGTGGTACGCTCGAACTCATACTTATTGACGCGGGAGCCGACGACATCGAGCTTGAGACAGAGGGGTTGACTGTCGCCGGTCCTGTTGAAAAGTTTCAGTCGCTTGTGGAGGCGATTGAAGCCGCCGGACTCAAGCCGAATGAAGCTGGACTTGAATTCGTTCCAAAGGTGAGCGTGAATTTGATTGATGAGGAGCGCGAAAAGACGGAAAAAATCGTGCAAGCGCTTGAGGACTTGGACGATGTACAGGCGGTATATACAAGTTTGGAGTCTTAGTCATTGCGAACGTAGTGAAGCAATCTCAACATGATTATCCTCGGTATCGATCCCGGTTACGGCCGCATGGGATGGGCGGTGGTGCGCAACGGCCGCACGCTTGAATTGATTGCGGCCGGCTGTATCGAGACGACATCTGATTTGGCTCACGCAAAGCGTCTTTCGCAAATCGCCATAGAGGTACGAGAACTTTTGGAGACACATCGTCCCGATCGTGTTGTGATTGAGCAACTCCTTTTTACAAAAAATCAGACGACGGGCATAGCAGTGGCCGAGGCGCGCGGCGTGGTGCTCGCGGTCGCCGGCGCGTTCAATACGGACGTGGTGGAAGTGGGTCCCATGCAAGTAAAACAAGCGGTTACAGGATACGGTCATGCGGACAAGCGGCAAGTGCAGGAGATGGTTGCGCGGTTACTCAATCTAAAAAAGGCACCAACCCCGGATGATGCCGCCGACGCGTGTGCCATCGCCATTGCGGGGAGCCATAGGTAAATATTACGCGCGGTGGCGAGCGCGGTGAGGTTTTCGCGGAACGATCCCGCCGATCGGGCGCGGATAGTATGCCATGAATAGCTGATAAACGATCCAAGTGAAAAGAATCAAAAACCCACCAGAGGCAATCGTCCACGAAGGCCCGAGTACTCCATACAGAATCCCCGCCATCATTGGGCCGACGGCCCATCCCAAATCGTTCGAGAGATTGATAATGCCTGCCAATAAGCCATCGTGCGCATGCTCATGGTCGAGCGCGTGCAACCACGACCATAGGGAAATGCTCGCCATCTCGTCGCCCGTGGTTGCCAAAAACCCAAAGAGGATGAACAGCCAGCCAAAGTTGAATCCAATCAGAATGGCGGTCACGGAGAACAAGAGGAGTCCAAAAAACACGAGCGAACGTTTGTTGCCGCGATCAGCGAGGTTACCGAGGACAAATCCGAGCACCACAATGGAAAAATCAAAGATGCCAAGGCCGATGCTCATGAGTCCGCTATTGGCTTGATGAGCAATCACCAACGGAACCACAAACCACACGATGCCGTAGAAGGTTGCGGAGGAGAACGTGAGCAACAGGAGAGTGAAGCTTGCCGGGTTCAGGCGCTTGAGTACCGTGAGGGTTTCTCGCAGGGGTCTGCGATGGATGTAGTGGTGATGCGTGGGGAGTTGGCGCGCCGCATTGGGAAGGCGTTTCTCTTTTGGGCAGAAGAAGAGAGCCGAAAACGCGATGACCATCGCGCCAAAAATGACGATCCCCATGGAGGGAACGTTGAAGGTCAGGATCCAGCCGAGAAGGGCACTTGGAAGAACCACGCCAACGGACGAGAAGATGTCGCGAAAAGAGATGAAGGTACCGGCACGGCGCGAGGGGGCTTGAGAGAGGGTATATGCGTCAACTCCCGGACCGAAAAAGAGCCATCCGAAGGTGCCGAGGAACAGGCTCAAAAGGAAAACGAGTGCCGTAAGGTGCAACATGAGGGCGACACTGGCAAGGAGGAAAACGAAGCTGGTCAGTTTGAGGAGGCGCAAGTAACCAAAACGATCGAGGAGTCGGCCAGCGGGAACATCGAGAAGCATCTGGATGATGGAACCGATGCCGATCATGGCGCCGACCATCCAGAGCGGGAGGACCATTTCACCAAGCGGCGCAAGAAGCGCGTAGTGAAGTCCACTGCCGATTTTGTAGAAAACAAGAAATACCCAGAACGAGCTGTAGGTAAGGAAAAGCTGTTTAATGCGGCTCATGTCTGTTTTTAAAAAGTATAGCATTATCCTCATTGGCACTCGGTATGACACAAAAACACCCATCAAAGAGAGGTGTTTTTGTGGAGCGGGTAGGGGGAATCGAACCCCCAGCTCGACCTTGGAAGGGTCGCATATTAGCCTTTATACTATACCCGCGTGCGTATTTAGCGGTTCGAGCGTATCATAGCGGCATAAAAAATCAATCGTATGACTCACAAAAAATCTACTCCCCGTGACGTGTTCCTTTACCTCCTGATGACCATTGCACTCTATGCCGTGTCGGTCGCGGCTATCTCACTGCTGTTCCAACTTGTCAATCAAGTGTGGCCGGATGTTCTTTCGAACCGTTTTGAGATTAACCGTGTTCTGCGCACGACCCTTTCCGTTCTCGTGATTGTGACTCCCGTGTACATTTGGGTAATGCACACACTCAACCGCGATGTGCGCGAAGAGCCGGAGCGCCGCCGTCTGGGCATTCGTCGTTGGTTGGTGCATCTGACGCTGTTCATCTCTGGCGTCACTATCGTTGTGGATCTCATCACGCTTGTCTACAACTTCTTGAGCGGCGAACTTACCGGACGATTTCTGTTGAAAATAGTGGTCGTGCTTCTTGTTGCCGCCGTTGTATTTTCGTATTATATCTGGGATCTGAAGCGCGACGTTGACGCTATTCCCGCGAAGATGCAATGGCTTGCGCGCGTGGCTCTTGTGTTGTTGGTGGCAAGCTTGGTTGGCGGATTCTTTGTCATCGACTCGCCCAAAACGCAGCGCATGTACAAACTCGATCAGCAGCGTGTTGAGGATCTTTGGTCTGTGCAAAGCGCCGTTGAAGCCTATTGGTGGGAGAAGGAGGCGCTTCCTGTAAACCTCGAGCAAGTAGACACCGAATTGTTATTGCCAACCGATCCAACCACAAGAGAGCCGTATGATTTTCGTGTGGTGTCGGACGAGATCTACGAACTGTGTGCTACATTCGACCTCGAAAGCGAACAACGCGATGGGTTTATTCGCCCCGCCCCGTTTAGCGGCGGAGTTATGACGAGAGATTTTTACGCCCATCGTGCTGGCCGCGACTGCTTTGAGCGATCCGTCACGCAACTCAAATCAAAAACTCCGTGACGGTTTTTTCTTGTATCGCCAATTTTGGAGGTTTCTCTTACAGCTAAAGAGGACTCTTTATGGCTCGTATTGAGGCAGTTGAGACATGTGTGTAGCGTTGTGTTGTACGAATATTGGTATGGCCGAGTAGTTTTTGGATATAGCGCAAATCTGTGCCTTGTTCGAGTATGTGTGTCGCAAAGCTGTGTCGAAGTGAATGAAACGTTGCCGGTTTGGTGATACCGGCGGCCTTTAGTCCACGAGAAAATACAAGCTGTAACGAGCGTGACGAAAGACGACCCCCGCGTTCGCTCGTAAAGAGGTAATCATCAGGGAGTTTCCCCGCCGCATGTTTTGCAAGCTCATGTGAGAGAGATGGTGGCAACAGTGTTAAGCGGTCTTTCATGCCCTTTCCTTGATAGATATGCAGTACGCTCTCGCCCATATCAATGCTACCGGCTCGCAAATCTGTCAGTTCAGAGATACGAAGACCTGCGCCGTATGCGAGGGCGATCATGGTACGATGTTTACTATTTGCAACTTTATCCAGAATTTGCAAGATCTCATTGCGACTAAGTGTTACGGGTAAACGTTGAGGTCTCTTTGGTGTTTTGAGGTGAAGTGCGATGCCTGTCCCAACAACTTCACGATAATAAAATTGGATTGCTTGCAGATATGATTGGACAGTTTGTGCAGATGCACCATTGCTGAACAATTTCAGGAGGAATGTTTCAGTCAATCTTTTGTGTGGTATGTTAAGCGTTTGAGGGTGTGACATAAGAAAACGTCGAACACAGCCCGCATAACTTTTTTTCGTAGTTCGACTATAATTTCTCAACGTAAGTGTACGATTGAGTTCATGAATGGCCGCCTGCGTATCTTGTATTGTGTGTTTGGTCATACAACATCTTCACGAGTATAAAAAAACTCCCAAATCAATTCACAGAGGGGGAGTTCTCTATGAACCCATTATCACTTGATCAAACCAATTTGTCAATGGTAAGATGTCCACATCAGATACACCACGGTTTTACGGCGTGTATCCGAAATCATTTCGTATACAAACCAGTTATGTGAAATAAATTTTATTCTATCAGCATGAAAACACTTATTCTTGCATCAAGCGGAAATCTCATCGCCGCTAATAATGTAAACCATTTTTTGCCTAAACCTTTAGACGAGGCAAAAATTTTGTATGTAACAACGGCCTCAAATAAAGTGAATGACGCAAGTTATGTCGAGCGAACTCGGCAAAAAATGGATGAGCTGAACTTCTCCTATACTGAATTTGATATCGTCGGGAAATCCGAGGAAGAATTAAAAAAGGCACTTAGCGCTAGTGATATTTTGTATGTTGAGGGAGGAAACTCATTTTATCTGCTTAAAGCCGTCCGTGACACTGGTTTTGAAAAGATTGTTAAAGAGGCGATCGAGAATGGACTTATTTACTGGGGCGTGAGTGCTGGCTCGTATATTGCCTGCCCGTCAATCATCATGGCGACATGGTCGGATCGCTTTGATAGGTGCGGTGTCACGGACTGGACCGCGATGAATCTCGCGCCTTTTTTAATTAAGGCTCATTACACGCCTGACATGTTGGAAACGTTAAAGGAGAAGTCAAAGGATTTACAGCTTCCTTTGTATGTATTGAATGATGAGCAGGCAGTACTTGTGAAAAACGGAGAAGTTCAGCTCATTGGAGGCGGCGATGAGCTAATCCTATGACGCAAATCGACAAGCCGACGACGAATAAAATTTACATCACATAACACGGCATATACGGCTACACTCCTCGTACCTCGTCGTTTTGCCCATATTGCTTCGCTCGCTTAGACGGTGAAAAAATTATACCGCCACGCTCGCTCGCAACATCGTATATGCCGATACGTTCGGCAAAATGGCGCTTCGCTTCAT
>Ga0155246_137_pt1 | contig 16141 bp, 23 predicted proteins | sample RifCSPhighO2_02_FD_106214 | JGI IMG/M metagenome (GOLD analysis project Ga0155246, IMG submission 106214) | Candidatus Uhrbacteria bacterium RIFCSPHIGHO2_02_FULL_53_13 | reverse complement strand
GATCTCGTCCTTACGCTCCTGGGGGATGTGTCTTGGCATACATGCATATAATGCTGGTTAGGACACAAAGTTGTCTAATGAACGGGGGACAGTCCAGCTCGATATCCATCTACACCACCGTTCCTCCTCACTTCACGAGAGATGGTGCTTGGATGTCTCCCAAGACTTTGAGCAATTTCACACAGTTTCTTGCCAGAAGCGATGCCAATACTAATCTCTTCGCGTTCACTGTCTAAAAGACGAGAATAGGAGGGTGTTTGCATACGAGGTGATGGTATCACCCCGTTGCGTTAGATTATTGACTCCAAGAAAGAAACTCGAAAAATTACTCGATGTCTATTTGGAAGAAACTATCACCGCCCAAGAATACGCCTCTCGCAAGGAAAAACTGGTCAAGCAAAAGGTTGGTTTGCAGGAAGAAATCGAAGATTTTGAACAGAAAGGTCTGTCGTGGCTCGAACCGGCTCGTGAGTTCGTTCTATCCTTAAATCAAGCCACGAAACTGCTTGAAACTGAAAACAAATCAGAAATGACAACATTTCTTAAAAATATCGGCTCGGACTGCATTTTGCAGAATCGCCAACTGATTTTTTCGCCCAAAAAACCTTACGATTTGGTCGCCGAGCGAAGCGAGGCGACTGCCCCTTGCTTGCAATTTCCTGTCTGGTGGGTGTACGTGGATTTGAACCACGGACCTCTGCGATGTGAACGCAGCGCTCTAACCAACTGAGCTATACACCCTTGGCCTGCCATCCGTAGCTTCGACGCAGTCGGGAGGATTATGTCGTTGCCCCCCACTTCGCCCTCTGGGCTTCGAGGGGCATCCTTCGCACTGACTGTCGTCGGAGCGAAGGATGGTGGACTTGGGGGGAATCGAACCCCCGACCTCTGCAATGCGAATGCAGCGCTCTACCAACTGAGCTACAAGCCCGTTTTATTGGCTATCCTCCCCTAGCATAGGAGAGATGTCCCGAGCTTGCTCGGGACGGAGGAGTATTTCGACCTCCAACCTCCAACCTCTACTGGTCGGGCTGACTGGACTTGAACCAGCGACCTCCGCGACCCGAACGCGGCGCTCTAATCCTACTGAGCTACAGCCCGATTATGTGACGAACACGCCGATGGCGTCCTCGGGAGGATTTGAACCTCCGACCTTTGGCTCCGGAGGCCAACGCTCTATCCAGCTGAGCTACGAGGACATTCTGCCACTCACGCTCTTATAACAATGGCGCCATAAAGATGGTGGACCCGAGGGGATTCGCCTTCACCTCTCATCCCGCCCGTTGGCGGGATTCGGGTTTAGGTCCGGGCCTCGCGGTGCGCACTGCTGTGCGCACATCGCTCCGGCCGTTCGAATCCCTCGCACATGCCTCAATGGCATGTGCTCCACCTTGCAAATACTGGTGGACCCGAGGGGATTCGAACCCCTGGCCTCTTCCATGCCATGGAAGCGCTCTAACCAGCTGAGCTACGGGCCCACGCGAAGGGCATATTACCCACGTAAGGCAAAAAAATCAAGCCATAATATGATTGCTCTGACGGACTGCTTGATGTGCGCGTAGAAATTTTATGGACGAGACTCAACGCGTTCTAGAGATGATGTCGGACACAAATCCCACATATATCGAAACCAGGTTCGATAACTATCCGCAATGGTTTGGTTTACAATCACAGTGAACGCAAAATCTTCTTCAAAGTGTTTAATCTTCAAGTCGGAGAGAAAATAGACATGATCACCTACAATGTCAATGCCGCACCGCGTCGAGTACTCTTTTGGTAAAAACTTATAGTTGGTTTTGACATACGGTAGAATTTCCGGACACTCCGTTTGAATCTCCCAGTCAAACAATGTGAAAAAGTTGATCCTCTGTTTTGTTGCCTGAACGTGAAATTTTGGGAAAAAGTTTTTGACGCGCTCTTCCAGCCACAACCCCTTGGCGCCAATAAAGTATGCGGTTTCGTTGAGACGAAGAATGTCTCGCATATAGTTTTTCCACCCCTCCAAACCACGATAGATAAACACCTCCCCCGTTTTTGGTTTGGAGCGATACAGCGTGTCTAATTCGTCCAAATGCTCCTCGAGCATGGTAAGTTTTTCTTGTACAAGCTCCTTAAGTTTTAGCGGATCCACGGGCTTGTAGCGATTCTCGCCCGCTCGTAAAATCAAAAACACAAGTCCTTTTTCCGTCATTCGGTTGAGCACGTCGTAAATATTGCGACGATTGATGTTGGTCACTTGATTGAGCTTTGATACCGACGCCTCGCCTTGTTCAAGAAGCGCCTCGTACAATTCCGCCTCGTTTTTAGACAGTCCGAGGTTTTGGAAAAGTTCTATATACATAAGGAAATGGCTCATTTTGTCATGCTTTGGTGTGGTGGTATTTGCCACTCACAAGAATTGTAGTATAAAGCTGGCGATCAATCAACCGCGGGCACATGCCCATTGGGAAGGAGTCTGTCGTGATCCGTATCATCGCACTGTTCCTGTTCGCCGTTCTCTTCACCCTCACCGCCCTCACCCCCGCCTACGGGCAGGACGCGCTGCCGAGCTTCTCGCCCCAGATTCGGCTCCTCGTCCACGGAACCAAGGTGCTCAAGGACATGGAGGAAGCCAAGCCATCGGTAGGACTCGGGATGTGGGTCATCGAGCCCAACATCCTGGACGCCAATCCACAGGCGCAGACGACGCTCGGTCTGCGGCTCTCCACGAACACGACGTGGATCGAGTTCCTGGGCGGTGGCGTGGTGTCCCCCACCACGACCGGCGTGTTCAACCCCGTGTTCGATGTTCGCGCCTTCGCGGACCTCGGCGTGCATCTGTTCAGCGAGGTGAGCCTGTACGGCGACGCGGCATACTGGTACGTCTCCGCCGACGCACCGATCAAGAGCGGCGGCAAGATGCTGTTCAAGATCGGAGGTGAAGCGGAAGGTGCCAAGACGTACAGGAACACTGGCGGATTCTTCGCCGCCGGACCGCACGTCGTCATTCCATGGGGCGATCACTTCGCCACCATGGTGGCGTTCCAGTTCCGCATCGAGCCGACAGCGACTGTTCCAATCGTGTCCACCGTCGGCCGCCTCTACGCCATCATCAACTTCTGACACAACCTTCAACCATTGCGCCCGCCCTGAATCCTCTCGGCGGGCGCATGCTATACTTTTTTCATGACGCTCAAACAACAGTATCAAGAGGTTCTAAAGCGGCTGCGTCGACACTATACGCGTGCGCCAGAAACATTTGTACGGTGGAAAACGCCGCTTGAGCTTGTGGTTGGCACGGTCTTGTCGGCGCAATGCACAGACAAACGCGTGAACAAAGTGACCAAGACGCTTTTCAAAAAATACCGCACGGCTCGCGCATACGCTCGGGCAGATTTAGACACGCTCAAAAAGCAAATTTACTCGATAGGATTTTACAACTCCAAGGCGAAGTATCTTGTCGGGATTGGCAAACGGCTTGTTGAAGCATACGAAGGCAAGGTGCCAAACACATTCGACGATTTGATGACGCTCCCGGGAGTCTCGCGCAAAACTGCGCACTTGGTTATGTCAAAAGCGTGGCAAAAGCCAACCGGCGTTGCGGTAGACACACATGTACGCCGCATCGCGCCTCGGCTTGGATGGACACAAGAGTGCAAGAATGTCGCCAAAATCGAACGCGATTTGAACGCGCTTATCGCACCAAGGGACTATCTCGACACCAACGAGTACCTCATCATGCTCGGCCGCGATCTGTGCCGCGCCAAGCCAAACTGCGCCGCGTGCCCCCTCAACGACATCTGCCCGACAGGAAGGCTACACCTAACGCTCTGACCCCACTTTTGACCCCACTTTTCCATGTCGACATTCCTTCCATCCATCCCTCTCCCCCAAGCCCTGAGACGCATCCCGCGCGGAGCGCTGTTGAGTTTGGTTGCCGTCAACATTGTCATCCCTTTCGTTGGATTGAGCGTGTTCGGTTGGGACGCCACCACACTATTGTTTGTCTACTGGAGTGAGAACATCGTTGTCATGTTTTACGCACTCTTGCGCATGGCCTTTTCTAAAACGGCCGCCAACATCACGGTCAATGGGCGCAAACTTCCAATCACGCTTGCCACCACCAAACTGTTTGGACTGTTGTTCTTTACCGTTCATTTTGGGATTTTCGCGCTCGGACATCTTGGATTCTTGACTCTTCTGTTTGCAACCCAGCCGTTTTCCGTCTACCTCAATGCCATGTTGATTGGAGCGCCACTTTTGCTCGTCAGCCACGGCACTTCGTTTGTCCAAAACTTCTGGAAGCGCGAACGATTCACCGTGCCAGCCAATGAGCTCATGGCCAAGCCCTACGCACGCATTGTCCCCATCCACATCGCCATTATTCTGGGAGGATTCTTTACCGCGGGAATCACCGCCCCCATCGTCGGCGTCGTTGTATTGTCCATCGTAAAACTCCTCCTCGACATCACCCTCCACGCTTCTGCTCACATAAAGCGTGAGAGCACACGACCACAAGTATGACCCCTGAATCATTGTGGGAAGTTAGCGTGCACGATGGAGTCATCGTCGTCCAAAACCCGCAAGGCGAGATTGAAACCCTGCCCATTGCCAATGTCATATCTGTAAAAATCGAGACGGACGATTCGGGACCATGGGAATCGGACGTATGGTGGCTGATTTCAAGCAACGACGACGCGCTTGTGTTTCCGTCCGGCGCCACCGGCGAAAAGACTGTACTGGAGGCACTACAATTACTCCCCGGCTTTGACAACGACGCCGTCACGCGCGCCATGTCCTGCACCGAACCGCGCACGTTTGTCTGTTTTACACGTTTGTGAAAATGCAAAACACCGCGCATTTAGCTCGGTGCTTTGGCTATAAAGCCAGTGAGCGTCGTTCAGAACAAGATAACCTGCATTGCATTCAACTCTTCATCAATCGACTCTGTTTCGCATTGAAATGTGTCGCAGACAGAAAATTCAAGCTCAACATCGTCCCACCAAGATTTCAGATACTCTTCCAGAGTGCTGACCACATTTTTCCAACCTTCTCCGACTTCCACAAACGGACCGAACGCTTCGTTTTCTTTAGGCGGAAAAACTACGCCGCCGCCGTGTCCTCCTCCTACGAACACCGATTTTGGCACTCGAGCCGGATCGTGCATAAAGATCACCTTACTGTGTGCAAAGCCATAATACCCTAACTTTGAATGGCCCCAAAACAAAACCGGCCTCACACGACCGGTTTTGTGCGTCTCAACTTATCGTGAGGCAGAAATGGTTGTGGCGGCTTCAGGGTCGCAGGCGCCAACTTCAATGACATCAGACGCGGCTTTCATGAGGTAGTAATCCGTCTTCGCGGCCGTTCCGCCTGATGGATCTGTCGGGACACTGCCTAGGTATCCTTCCGTAACGAGCGCGGTCAAATCCACGCAGGCCGCCTGGGTGGTTTGTGCCGTACAGCCCGCGTTGCACCCTGTCGCGTCGGTTCCAATGATGTAGTAATTCCCATCCGTAAGAGCGGCGACGGAGGCGACGTATGTTCCACCATTGTCTACTTGATCCGTCTTGACGGCGTTCAGGGCGGCATTCACATCGCTCCAACGCTGGGAGTCACGTGCCTCCTGAAACCTTTGTGCCGGATCCAACGCCACAAAGACGCCAGCGGCGATAATCGCGATCACCGCGATCACGATAAGAAGCTCTATAAGAGTAAAGCCTTTCTCGTTGCGATGTATGTTCTGCATACTCATGTTCGATGAATAAAAATGATTTGATGCTATACTATCAGAAAATCAGCCGCTTGGCTTGTGCCATGTGGACAAGAATTTCTTATGCCTCTTCTCTCGCGAAAGATAAAACAGCAAGAACCAAGCCAAAAACAGGCGGAACAAAAAAGTAAATCTCCCGCGTCCACGTTCAAGGGTCCGGAAAAAACCGCGATAGAGAAGCTCATCGCACTCGCACAAAAGAAGCACGCGGAAGATGCGGTGGTGGATTTATTCAAGGCACTCGCGCAGTACGCTTTTAGCCTCCGTGCCTCCGACATCCATTTGGAGCCATGGGAAGAACATGCAAAAGTGCGTTTGCGCATCGACGGGATTCTCCACGACGATTTTGAAATCCCGATAGATATTCACATTCAGCTCATGGCTCGCCTCAAGATTTTGACGGCCATGCGCACAGACGAGCACCACGCTCCACAGGACGGACGATTTAAGTTTGACGCTGGTGAGGAGTCCGTGGATGTTCGCGCGTCCGTTATTCCAACAACGCTTGGAGAAAAGGCGGTTTTGCGCCTTCTTTCAAGCCAATCGCACAAGCTTACGCTCGAACAGCTCGGACTTTCGGAAGGCGACTTAGCTCGCGTGTGGCGCGCCATCAAAAAACCGTGGGGCATGATCCTTGCCACCGGGCCGACGGGATCGGGAAAAACCACCACCATCTACGCCATTTTGGAGATTTTGAACAAACGCGAAGTCAACATCTCCACCATTGAAGATCCGGTTGAGTTTGAAATCGACGGCGTCAACCAAAGCCAGGTGGACCGTGTGGCAAAACTCACATTTGCGACAGGTTTGCGTTCGCTGTTGCGGCAAGACCCGGACGTGCTGATGGTCGGAGAGATTCGCGACCAGGAAACGGCAAAAATTGCCGTAAACGCCGCCATGACAGGACACACGCTCCTTTCGACGTTGCATACAAACGATTCTGCCACAACCATTCCGCGTTTGATTGACATGGGCGTGGAAACATTCCTCGTGGCCTCAACACTCAATGTTGCCATCGCTCAGCGCCTGGTGCGCCGCGTGTGTCCGGATTGTATGAGCTCCAAGACTCTTTCAAAAAAAGAGGCGGAAAAAATTCTCTATCCCACGGCGCTTGCCACGTTGTTTGGAAAGAATGCGTCCATTCAAGTCGCGGAAGCAAAGGGGTGCGCGAAATGCAAAGAAACCGGATACCGAGGGCGCGTGGGACTGTACGAAGTTTTAGAAAACACGGAAGCCATTCAAAAACTTATTATCAACCGCGCCTCGTCATCGGACATAAAAGACGCCGCGCGCGCCGAGGGCATGACCACCATTGAAACAGACGCCGCGCGCAAAATCACCGCTCAAGAAACCACACTCGACGAGTTTATTCGCGTGATGCAAGAGTAGTATGGAGAAGGCTGAAAAGGCATCACAGAATTCAAAAGCGACAAAGAATCCGGGAACTTTGAAGCCAAAGAGCGCTTCACGATCCGCCAAACCGGCGGGAGTCAAGTCAGCGGAAACAAAAGCAAAAGTGCCGCTCATGGTACGGCTCAATGTTCGGCTCTCCCATACGGAGAAGATGCTTTTCACCAAGTATTTTGCCGTCTTACTGAAGTCTGGAGTCGCCATTGATGAGGCGATTGACATCCTCCTCCAACAGTCCAAAGGTCCGCTCAAAAAGATTCTCGAAACACTCAAATCCGTCGTCGAGCAGGGACGAACGCTGGCAGAGGGCCTGTCGCGTTACTCGCATGTGTTCTCCCCTGTGTTCGTAAACCTTGTCCGCGCAGGAGAGGCGTCGGGAACGTTGCAAAACAACCTCGACCACTTGGCAAGCCAGCTCGAGAAAGAACATAATCTGCGAAAAAAAGTTCGCGGAGCTATGATGTACCCCATGATCGTCCTGCTGGGCGCGCTCATTGTAGGCGCGCTCGTGTTTGTGTTTGTGCTCCCCAAAATCACCTCGCTCTTTGAGTCGCTCGACGTTGAACTTCCCTTTACCACAAGAGCGCTTTTGTGGTCGGTCGATACGATTGCCACTAAACCCTTGTGGGTATTTGGCGGCCTTGCCCTCCTCATTGTTTTAGTGCTCGTCATTCCGCGCGTCCCCTTCTTAAAACCCGCTCTTCACTGGATGCTCTTGCGCATCCCTGTGTTTGGACGCACATCAAAAAACACCAACCTCGCCCGCATGACGCGACTCATGGGAACGCTTCTCGACAGCGGGGTCACTATCAACGAAGCGCTCACGATTACAAAATCAACGGTTCATAATCACTTCTATCGGCGTCTTTTTGACCGCGCGCTTGACGAGGTGTCTCAAGGGCAGATGCTCGCGGAAGTACTAGGACACGAGGAAAAACTGGTGCCTCCCATGGCCCTGCGCCTTATTCGCGTGGGCGAAGAAACGGGGACGCTCCCGGATATGATGACGTATTTGGCAACATTCTACGAAGAGGAGGTTGACTCGACGATTCAAGACATCGCCACGCTCATAGAGCCATTTTTGATTTTGACCATCGGCCTTTTGGTCGGCATTCTCGCCTTTTCTATCATCTCGCCAATTTATCAGGTGGTTGGCAGTGTGTAGGGCGCTATGGTACCTCAAAAAAATCGCGGCTTCACGCTCATTGAGCTCGTCATCTCCATCGGAGTTTTTGCGGTGATCATGCTCGCGGCAGTGCCGTCCATCTCAAAGCTCGGCGACAGTCGGGCGGTCGCGCCGCATGATCAACTGGCGTCACTCCTTACATCCGCGTCGCGACATGCCAGGTCGGGCGTGAACGGTTCCGCGTGGGGGCTGTACTTACCCTACGATATGGTCACGCGCCGCACGGATAGCGTGGTGATGTTTTCGGGGAACAGTTACGCGACGCGCGACGCGTCCAAAGACGTGACGCTCGTGTTCGATGAAGACGCCCTGTTGACCTCGGTTGAACTCTCCGGGGATGCTCCGAGCGCGGGCAACGACCAAGAGACGGTTTTCTTCGCCCTCACGGGCGAGGTCAGTTTGAACGGAACCGTCACCGTGTCCTTTCGCGGCAAAACCAGCGTTGTGACCGTCTCGCCGTCCGGATTCGTAACCACAGGTCCATGAACTTCCGCGATCAATCTGGCTCCCTTCTTCTTGAAGCTGTTCTGGCATCCGCGCTTCTTGCCGTGTTTGCGATTGCAATTCTCTCTCTCACGGTCACGGCGAATCAAGGAACGGGAAAAGCGTTGAAAGATGCAGATGTCGTGTGGCGCGCGCAGGAAGGAATTGAAGCGCTCCGCACCATTCCGTTTGACAGTCTTTCTTTGACGGATCAGGGATCGTTGTCGTGGACAGGATCGTCGTGGACAGTTTCCTCGAGCGGCCCGGAAACTCTCGCGGGAGGTATCACACGAACCGTTCGCGTCAAACAAGTGGAACGCGATTCAAACTGTGTCATTGTGCCAACAGGGTCCGGAGATGTGGATGTTGATACGCTCGCACTTGAAAGCGAGGTGAGCTGGACCGATCCTCTTGGACGCGCGCAGTCCTACACGGTCTCGAGCCTTCGCACGCGCTACACGGATCCGCAAGGCGACTGCTTCCTTGCGGAGCAGGCCAGTCAAATTGGCATCAACCTCACGCTTCAAGCGGAGTGGTTTGGCCTCAAGCAGTTGCGTACGCTCTACCTTGAAAATCTTGGAACGGAGCCGATTACCATCCATGAGATTGAATTTACCTGGAACAACGCGGAAACTATGGATCAAATGTTTATCAATTCAACCAAAGTCTGGTCTTCGTCGGGTCCCGGCTCGCCTTCCGGACCGCAATCAAGCGGAACAGAGATCGATATCGCAGACTACACCATCCCGGGAGGCACCAGCGTGGAAATAAACAAAACCCAGTTCTCCGGAGATATGCGCGGAACGACCCTTACGTTGAAGCTCGAGTTCTCGGACGACTCAGAGATAACCTCCGATCCGTTTACTCCTACATGGTGATATGCGACAGGGGCCTCTGCAAAAGTCCAGTGCGAGTCCGATGAGAGCCAAGATTTGTTCCGTCGCTCGGTTTGGTTTTGAAGGCGATATGGACATATCGGTTAGAAATCGAACCGAGATGACGGGACAAATCTTGCCGCATAGGAGCCGTGCTGGACTTTTTCAGAGGCCCCAATACAGAGCCGACAGACACGGAATTACGCTTCTTGAGACGGTTCTCTACATCGGATTGTTTGCCGTCATTCTGCTTTCGGCGACGACATTCTTTTTGGAGTTTGGGCAATCGAGAGAGCTTTTTGCGCGGCGGGCGCAGATGGAGCAATCGTCCGGTGTCATCCTTGCGTACCTGAACACAGAGCTCACAGGCGCCGACGCGTGGAATGTGAGCGCTTCGACATTGGGAAGCGTGAACGGATCGCTGGTGTACACAAACGATGACGGCGTGAGCGTAACCATCGATCGCCCCACAGAAGTGGTGACGTTTGACGGGACCCCGCAGAGCGTCAACCGTCTTCGCGTGACGGTCAGCGAACAGCCGGCCGAGTGGGTCACGCCGCCGGACATCAACGTCGTTGCGTTTGAACTCTCGGAGGTTACGGACGGTCTTGGCGCGACAACCGGACTCAACCTCACTTTGGAATTGTTTATGCTCAATCCATCCGGCAGTGCCTTGCGTGCCGCGTTCTTTTCCTCGCAAACCACATTTGCTCTTCATCCGGCAACCATCGTTTTATGACTCTGCGCTCTGACCAACGAGGCGTCGCTCTTTTTCTCACGGTGCTTGTGATGGGAACCGTGGCTGTGGCGGTGCTGATTGGCCTCACGCAACAAAGCGTCAATGCCATCGTAGATGCGCGCAACGCCATCGACGCGCTCCATGCCCGCGAGACGGCGTTTGGGTGTCTTGACGAGGCGATGATTCAACTCGTGGGAGATGGGTCGTGGTCGTCTGCGAGCGTCACGCTTCCGGATTCCATCTGCACAGTCACGCTTGCGATTGGAAGCACGATTGATGTTTTAGTGACGGCAACGTCCGGCAAAGTCACGCGCGGAGTCAAAGCCAACATCACGCTCGATCCGTTTACGATAAACGACGTGCAGGAAGCGTTGAGCTTGTAGTATGTTTTTCGAGCTTGTCGTCTTTCTCCTTGGCGCCTCGCTTGGAAGTTTTCTCATGGTGTGGGCGGAGAGAGGTTCGTTCCTTCGCGCTGTTACCGGCCGCTCGATGTGCGCCCACTGCAAAACGACGCTCCCCCCTTTGCATCTCGTCCCCGTATTGAGCTGGCTGGGATTGCGCGGACGCTGCGGATATTGCAAGCGCTCCATTTCTCTCGCCTATCCGCTTTTTGAAGCAGGTCTAGGGCTCGCCCTCGCTCTCTTGTGGGTGAGTCTCATTGGACCGGACGCGACCCTCGCAGACGCACATGCGTGGAGCGTGTTCGCGCGCGATGTGTTTTTTACGCTCTCTCTCGCCCTCCTGTTTTTGTTTGATCTTCGCCGCGGACTTCTTCCCGATCGCATCACCCTTCCTGCAATCGTCATTGCGCTCGTGTGGAACTTGTTGCTCGGAAAGGACGTAGGAGATCTCTTGTGGGGCATGTTGCTTGTAGGAGGATTCTTTTTGATACAGTACCTCGTGTCAAAAGGCCGATGGGTTGGAGGCGGCGATATTCGCATGGGCGCGCTCATGGGAGCCATGCTTGGACTTGTGGGCGGAATTCAAGCGCTTTTTGTCGCGTACATTGTGGGAGCGGTAGTCGCTCTGATACTTCTTGCAGAAGGCCGCGCAACAAAAAAAACAGCCCTCCCGTTTGGAACGTTTCTCGCCGTGGCGGGCTACATCGTTCTCGTGTGGGGAGAGGAGTTGTTGGCTCTCGTGTTCTGATCCTTCTACAACCACATTTGAGAGGGTTCTGTTTTGGGGTCAGAGCGTTAGGTGTAGCATAATGACACTACATCTAACGCTCTGACCCTCCGTGTTTGATGACCCTCCGCGTTTGACCTTTCGCGTTTTACAAAACATCGCCCTCGCCGAAGAATCGGAGAGGGTGATGAGGTGAGAAGAACGGACGTCAGGCGACCGGTGGCACATCGTCGTCCACTGGCTCGAGGTCGAGCGTGGTGGCAAACGGGTCTATCTCCGGGTCGTAAAGCCGACCGGTCACAGGGTCCAGGCCACGGCTAAGACGTGCCTGCGCACGCGTGAAGTCAAGGGCGGCGATGACCGCATCCTCGGCTGAATGCGCCCTGACGGGGCGCAAGCAAACCCTGTACCAGCACTCCTGCTCGATGAACGCTTCCTCAAAGTCGAACGCGCTCCCCGGCTTCTTGTGATGACTGCGATGCATAGCTTCCTCCTGTCCGGCGCGCCACGGAATGGTGCCGCGTCCGATAAGAGGGCCGTCCGCTCCGAGAAACCGGAGGGACGGCGAAAAACAATCAGACGACCAAAGGTGGACAAAGGTAGAAGCTGGGCTCAACTAAACGAATCTCATTCACGGCACAGAACGAGGCCATGGAAGTAGCTATCAACGCTATGGTGGAATGCGTGTCCGTGCCAAATCCACCTACCATCGTAATTGTAAAGACCCGCTGCATTGAAATTCCACGTTGGAGTGAACAACTGCGCAGTGAACAACCAGCCGAACTTGAGCAACTCTTTCGGGAGCTACGACTGATCATCCCGTATGCCAATTGTGTCACTCTGCCGCCACACGACTTCGCCGCTATGGCCAGCCCGACAGAGAGCATCTCGGAGATTGACTCTTCTTTCTTCCTTCTCCTTCAGATAACCAACAGCCTTGTAGTCAATTCCACGGTTCGAGAATCTGATGCAGATGTCTCGATGGGGTAGTCGGTCCTCCCGAGCTTTGACATTGGACGGTATCGCGCTTGTCGTCGGCGTACCTTCCAAACGGTGGAGCTGCTTCTTTAAAGCATCAATCTCCTCGCACAACTGCTGAACGATCAATTTACTCATGACGCCTCTCCAACGAAACCAACCTTGCAAACATCCACAGCAAGTCCGTTGAGGAACTCGCGTTTATGGTTTTGGAACCTGTCTTTTGACATCTGTCCGTTTCCTTGTAAGGAACATGTACAACATACTGCCGAACGTCAATGTGACAAAGAAACCTGAAGTAGGGTTCGATTTTACTTGACAGCGCCGCTAACTTTGGCTATATTTCTGGGAGCAAATTCGTCAAATATTTTTGACATGAAAATACTAAACGCCAACCTTCTTTCGTGGCTCATAGATTCTGGATTACAAGAACAGCGTGCCAAGCTCTATCTTGTGGCGCTACAGAGAGGCCGCGCGACCGCCTCGGAACTCGCAAAAGAGATGAAGATGAATCGTACCGCCGTGTACGACAACCTTCGCGCGCTTGAAGTAAAGGGCTTTGTGAGCGTCATCGGCGAAGGGCGGCGCAAAGTGTACGTGCCGCTCCATCCAAGCAATTTACAGCGGCACTTTGAGGCAAAACAAAAACAGCTCAAGGAGCTCCTGCCTGACTTTCTTTCTATCTATGCGAGTGAGAATGCCGCGGCCATGGTACAGATGTTTGAAGGAAAGTATGCCGCACGCGAAGTCTATGAAGACATGTTACGCGTCACGAAAAAAGAGTATGTCTATTTTTCACCGCCACAGCTCACGCACTTGATGGTCGACGAAGCAGAAATGAAAAGGTGGATTGCGCGCCGTGTAAAAAAAGGCATTCAGTCTCGTTCTTTGCGTGTGCGCGGCAAAGACGTGCCCAAGATTAAGGAGTACAACGAAACGGAACCGTATCTGCGCGAGATTCGCTATCTGCCAATGTACGTTGATCTGAAAGCAACCATTTACATTTACGAGAACAACATTGGAGTCATTTCCACAACACACGAGGGGCACGCGTTCATTATTCACTCGCCCGATATGGCTTACAGTATGCGACAGTTGTTTGAGTTTTTGTGGAGCGTCGGCATGGAAGAGTGATGTCCACAGTCGGAGTGCTTGACAGATGTTTATGATGTGATACTTTTCGTCCGAGAAGATAGTTGTTGAGACACCACAACAAAAAAACGCCGCACATATTCGTGGGGTGTTTTGTGTTGAGCGCTGAATGCTGTGGGCGTGGCAAGTGCGACAACTGTATTGTCAAACATGTTGTCCGGGGTGCAATTCCCCGCACGTCCACAGCAAATAGCGCTTGACAAATATAGAACACATGATAGTCTTGACGTGACAGTACAGTTGTCGATATGCCACAACAAAACGCCGCACATATTCGTGGGGTGTTTTGTGTTGAATGTGATTGTCTTTCTCAAATCCCATACAACACCTCAATTTTCGCGCCAAGTTTGTTTAGACGGTTTGCAATGTCTTCGTATCCACGATTGATGGAATATACGTTTCGCAGAATTGACACGCCGGGTGCCGCGAGCATACCAAGAAGAATCACCATCCCCGGACGCAACGCCGGCGGACAAATGTGCTCGGCGGCGTGCCACTGCGTCGGCCCCTCCACATACGCGCGGTGCACATCAATCAACTGAACATTCGCCCCAACTTTGTTGAGCTCCGTAAAATAAATCGCGCGATTTTCGTACGTCCAGTCGTGAATGAGCGTCTTGCCCTCGGCCATCGCCGCGATCGGCACAAAAAATGGCAGATTATCCATGTTGATTCCCGGAAACGGCTGGGAATGAATCTTTTCTTTGAGCGCAACGAGTTTGGACGGATAGGTCGTGATATCCACTAACTGCGTGCGTCCGTTTTTTGATACGTACGGCTTGCTCCGCTTATATCGAAACCCCATTTTTTCGAGTTTCAGCATTTCTAGTTCCAAGAAATCGATCGGACAACGCTTTACAGTCATGGAAGATTTGGTGACGATGGCCGCGGTCAAAAGCGACATGGCTTCAATCGGATCTTCACTCAAATCGTACGACACATCAAGGTTGATATTGCGCACGCCGCGCACACGCAGTGTTGATGTACCGATGCCGTCAATTTTCACGCCGAGCTTTTCGAGAAAGAAACAGACGTCTTGCACCATGTAGTTGGCGCTCGCGAGTTTGATGACTGACTCCTCCAGAATGCCCGCCGCCGCCATCAGCGCATTTTCTGTCACCGTGTCGCCTGTTTCGTACAGCACGACCGTCGCCGCATGTCGTTTGGAAACCGTGACGCGATATGTATCGTCTTTCGTCGTGATCGAAACGCCAAACTCTTCGAGCGCAAACAGATGTGGACGCACCGTTCGCGTGCCAAGCTTACAGCCGCCGGCATACGGCAGCGAGAACGCTTTAAGGTGATGCATGAGCGACCCCATGAGCATGACGATACTGCGTGTTTTTGCGGCCGACGCCTTATCTAGTTGAGAAAGCGCGAACGTCTTTGGAGGCTTGATGATAACGTTTCCGTCATTCCACATCACTTGAACGCCAATGCTTTGAAGTACTTCGATAATACGGTGGACTTCCTCGATTTTTGGAACGTTGCGAATCGTCGTCGTGCCTTTGTTCAAAAGCGATGCGCACAGCACGCCCACCGCCGAGTTTTTTGCCGTGCGCACATCAATCGAGCCTTTGAGTTTACGCCCGCCGTGAATACGAAAATTCACCGCGCCCGTTCCAAGTGCAACAATCTCTTTGTGAAGCGCTTCCGAAATTTTGGAAAGCATGTCGAGGCTAAAATTTTGCTCACCGCGTTCCATGCGCGCCACCGCGCTTTGACTCGTTTTGAGCGCCTTGGCAAGTTCTGTCTGCGTCATCCCACGCTGTTTGCGCAGTTGGGAGATAAAGCGTCCAATATTTTTTTGCTCGTGGGACACAGCTGGAATGTATAAAGTATGGTGTATTACGTATGAGGTATCAAATATCCGATATGAGAGTACGGGCTTGATAGGGTATTCGAGTATCATCAGGTTTGCCACTGAAAGTACCCTTTCGGTTGTCATTGCGAGCCCTCTGGTTTGTCATTGCAAGTGAGTTATACGACCGAAGCAACCTTACGCCAGTATTTAGATTGCTTCGCTACGCTCGCAATGACAGTCTGGAGAATTTTTGATTCCTCACACAGTATATCAAGTGTGATATATGCGCAAGCTCTTGCGTGCCCGTGTAGAGATGTGTTGTAATGTTATTGAGATGACCATGTTACGAAACACAAGTAACGGTTCTGTTGTTTCCTTGAGTTCCGTTATTGATCTGTGTGAGAATTCTGCACACCTTGCAGCAGAGCGTCGCCTGCGTGTAATCCCCATTGATAAGAGCACCGTCGCCGGTCGGGCTCAAAGTGCACGAGCAGATTACGCCGAGAGTAACCCCGTCCATACAAAGAGCGGACGGCTCGCATGACGGTACTGGACGATCTGACAAGTCGTCTGTCCGCACAATTGGCTGGCCTGGAAGGCCAGTGGATTGCGGTTTCAGACGACCAAGTCGTCG
>Ga0155246_117_pt3 | contig 17730 bp, 19 predicted proteins | sample RifCSPhighO2_02_FD_106214 | JGI IMG/M metagenome (GOLD analysis project Ga0155246, IMG submission 106214) | Candidatus Uhrbacteria bacterium RIFCSPHIGHO2_02_FULL_53_13 | reverse complement strand
TTTTTGCACGAAATGAGTTTGTATGCGCGCCGTCGTAACGCGCTTGAGGTATTGGCGAAAGCTCTCAAAGACTCGGGGTTGTACGGATGGGTCCTCCAACAGGAGGATGCAGAACAGCTCAATGCCTCGGCGGCGCTTCAGCAATTTTACGAGCGCGTGCGCCGATACATTTCCCTGCAGACGGATCGTTCGTTGCACGCATTTTTGAGCGCACTCGAACAAGAATTGCGATCGGGCGAGGAGGGAGCTGTGGCCGAAGATGAACAGGGAAGTCCCGACGAAGTCAAAGTGATGACGGTGCACGCGAGCAAGGGGCTTGAGTTCAAGCACGTGTTCATTGTCAATCTTGTTGATCGGCGGTTTCCTGCCGCGTCGCGCGCGGAGGCGATTGCGCTTCCCAAGACACTGGTGCCCGAACCGCCCACCGCGGAACATCATCTTGAGGAAGAGCGACGCCTGTTGTACGTGGGACTCACGCGCGCCAAGGAACGCGTGTACTTGACGTCCGCCGAATCCTACGGTGGCGTGCGTGCAAAAAAATTATCGCGCTTTTTACAAGAGCTCGCGCTCAAAGACCGCTGCAATGTTGGCGATGTGAGCACACAGGAAGAAATTTCCAATACCAGAGATGGCAGCGATCGGCTCGTCACGATGGACGCAAACCTTCCGTTGCCAAAGGCGTTTTCGTTTACGCAACTCATGGCATACGGCCGCTGTCCACTGCAGTATAAGTGTGCGCATGTGCTCAAGATTCCGGTTCCAGGGCAAGGCCCGCAAAGCTTTGGGAAATCCATGCACAACACGCTCCAGGCTTTTTTTGAGCGTGAAATGGCACCAGGCGATTCGCCTCCCGTCTCTCTGGACACGTTGATGGCGCTGTACGATGAGCAATGGATTGACGAGTGGTACGCCAATCCCAAACAGCGCGAGGAGTATCGTGCGGCTGGACGCAAGCAACTGAAAGTCGTCTATGAAGACATAAGGGCGCATGCGCCTCGACCGTTATTTTTGGAGCGCGGCTTCACCATCGTACTTGACGACACGGTCCTTCGCGGCCGCGTAGATCGCATTGATCAAGTAGACGGCGGCGTGGAGATTATTGACTACAAAACGGGAAAACCCAAAACGCTCTCATCGCTTACGGTGCAAGACAAAATGCAACTGATGATTTATCAGCTTGTCGCGCGTGAGATTTTTGGACTGGAGCCCGTGCGTCTGACGTTCCACTATCTTACGGACAATACGCGCGTGTCGTTTTTGGCCAAAGAGGCACAGCTCGAAAAGCTCCGTGATACAATACGCGCGCAATGCGGACAGATTCGCGCTCGGTTGTTTGATCCCACGCCCGGGTTTCATTGCGAGTTTTGCGACTTTCGCGACGTGTGTCCGTATCGCCAATAAGCTGTTGCATGGACCATCTGAGCTCCCTGTTGACGCGTGTCATTAGAACGGCGGGTATCACACGCCAGGTTGAAGCCGCGCAAATCGTGGACGCGGGAAATCGCCAACTCGTTGCCTTGTTTGGCGACGGGATTTTAGCGCATGCGGCATGCTTCTCCTACCAACAGAAAGAAGTGTGTGTGGTGTGCACGCACAGCGTGCTCGCGCAAGATATTCTCGAGCGGCAAGAGGAAGTGATCGGTGCCATCGTTCGCGATGTTCCGCACGCCGCGGTAGACCGCATTGTGGTGCGGCATCGAACCTCTACGGACCGATTTTAGTATGTCGCGCGCTGTGTGGCTTATCTTCATGTGCTCCATCCTCTTGTGGGGACTTTTGGGTGTGACGCTCTCTCTGTTTTTGCCCGGCGATTACGGCGGATATACTCCACTGATTGCTTCGCTCATGCTGTGGCTGGCAGTCGTGACAACGGGAACCGGCGTTGGCGTACTCGTTCGCCGCGTTCGCACCAAGGAAGCAGTAGAGGCGCGCCAACTTCAGCGATCGTTTCGACAAGCCATTTGGTTGGCGTGCATTGGTCTTTCAGCACTCTGGCTTTCCCACTTCAGACTCTTGACGATGTTGATCAGCGTGCTTCTCATCGCAGTCTTTGCCCTTCTTGAACTGTGGTTCTTGTTCACGCGCCGCTAGCTGTACGGCCTCTCTGAAAAATTCACGCCCGAGACTTTGTGAGCCACGGGCGGAAAGATGGGTGGTTGGATGCCAAATCACTTCTTCGGCATCAGCTCATTGGGGATCTCAATGTCGAGTGCCGCTACAATCTTGATCGCTGTCTTTGCCGAAACGAAACCTCCACACTCAATTTTGGAGATACTCGATGTCGATACACCCGCTCTCCGTGCAACCGCTGATTGAGTGTAATTGAGCTCCTCTCGCTTCGTAGTCAGGAGAGCTCCCAAGGTACCGAGAGCACGCGGATGGGCATTCAACCGTCGCTTAGGTCTTGCTCGCTTCAATTCATCCGGATCTAACGCGAGCGCGCTGGCCAGTCTCTCGAGCTGTGGGTTGCGATAAATGAGAGTAATGCTCTCATCTTCAATCTGCTCCACGATCACTCTCGACAATCTCAATGTGCCGGCGAGAGCAACGCGCGTCATACCAAGCTGTGCGCGACGAAGCTGAACAAGCTTTCCGAGTTCTCCAACAGGCGTGATGCTAAACCCACGGAAGAATGGGAGCAGTTGGTCGATGGGCACCTCCAGCGCATGTGCCAAATGCGGAATGCACCGAACATTGCCTGAGAGATTCCTGGCTCCCATTTCCAACTTGCGTACATCCTGCAAGCTCACGCTCATCTTGAAGGCCAAATCCTCAAGAGATAGGTCGAGCTCCGTGCGTCGCGCGCGGATAAAGCGCCCTCTCTCTGTTGATGGGAGCGCAAGTTCATCGGGAACAAGCTTGCGCAACTTGTCCGGCTCGCAACCGAGCACTCGAGCTAAGTTTCCAAGTAGCAATACTTTAGCACACGGACGATCACCGGTCTCAATGGCGCTGATCACTCTCTGGCTGACTCCTGCCTCACTTGCCAACCTCACCTGTGACCATCCTTTACCTAGGCGCTGTGCTCGCACAAACATTCCAAGCTCCGTCTTACAAGATGTCATCCAGACCTCTGGCGGCTCTGTGTCTTCTTCTGAACGAAACGTGACATGATTCCTCATACATCTAAGCAAACTTGGGTGTCTGTGTCAATCGCAAAACATCACGCTTCTCTGACGATCGTCAGAAAATGGTTCAAAATGAAGAGTGCGCGTCAAGCAATGATGAAATATTGCTGAAAACTCAACACACCGCTATACTCAAACAAACGGGAGGTTCCGTTTTTTATATCCATCAGGATCTACACTCTTGATCCTTGTGGATAAAGGTGCCTGTCCACTTTATCCACAGGTTCTCGTCACCATTGTCTTGGTTTACATAGCTACCTGTCATAGTTATCCACAGATATCCCCATAGGTGCCAGGCACCGTTATCCACAGATGCATGTTCAAAAGACTTCTCGGGAAACTTTCAAAAGATCTTGGCATTGATCTTGGAACCGCCAATACGCTGGTGTATTCGCAAGAGAAGGGCATCGTGATCAACGAGCCATCGGTGGTGGCCATCAACCAGAGAACGGGCCAAGTGTTGGCCGTGGGACGCGACGCGCGCAGTATGATTGACAAAACGCCGCCGCACATCAAAACGTCACGGCCACTCATCAACGGCGTTATTTCGGATTTCGAAGTTGCCGAGCGCATGCTCAAATACTTTATTGACCTCGTGCATCAAGAAACGTTCACGCTCGTACCGCGTCCGCGCGTGGTGATCGGCGTCCCGCTTGAGATTACCGAGGTGGAACGTAAGGCGGTGGAGGACGCGGTGCTCTCGGCCGGCGCGCGTGAGGTGTTTCTTGTTGAAGAGCCCATGGCGGCGGCGATCGGCGCGCGCTTGCCCGTCATGGAAGCGGTTGGCAACATGATCGTGGACATTGGCGGTGGCACCACGGAAGTAGCCGTTGTTTCGCTCGGCGGCGTCGTCACATGGAAAGCCCTTTTTGTGGCGGGCGATGAAATGAATCGCAACATCGTGCAGTATGCGCGTGAACAATTCGGTTTGCTTATCGGCGATCGTGTTGCCGAAGAAATCAAAATGAAAATAGGCTCGGCGGCGCCACTTGGCGAACCGGCAGTCCTGCCCCTGCGTGGACGTGATCTCATCACGGGACTCCCCAGAGAGGTGATGGTCAACGACATGCAGATTCGCGAGTCATTGGCTCGCAGTGTAAAAACCATCATTGAGAACATCAAACTCACCCTCGAGACGACGCCGCCTGAACTCGTGGCGGACATCTACGAACGCGGCATCGTGCTCGCCGGCGGAGGCGCGCTCTTGCATGGATTGGATAGCGCGATTGCCAAGGAGATTCAAATTCCCGTACGCATCGCTGACGATCCGTTGACGTGCGTCGTACGGGGATGCGGAGCGCTCTTGGATCAAGAAGCGCTTTTGGAGCAACTCGCGCTTCCGCTGGCGACCGAGGAACAACCTGCGTATCTGATGCGCTAGGACGCAGAGTCATCACACTATGGGGATGTCGTATCGCACGCATCGCATGTCTCGCATCGTTCCGTGGGGAGCCGCGCTTGTTGGCACGCTCTTGGCGGCTCTCATCCTGCGCACCACGGGCGTGCAGGACGCTCTGCAAGCGATGACGGGCTTTGCGAGTCGTCCGCTCCTCGGATTCTCGCAATCCGTCGGCAAACAAGGCGAAGTCTTTTTTTCCTCCCGCGCGTCGCTCATTCGCCAGCTTCAAGTGCGCGAGGATCAACTGGCGCAACTGTCCGTGCAGACCGCACGATGGGCAAGTGCAGACGCAGAGCTTCAACAAGCGCTTGCCTTGCTCGAGTACCAGCAAGGAGCCCAACTCACATCGGTGACCGCACGCGTTCTGTTGCGCGATCGCATCGGTCAAGATCATCTGCTCATCATTGACCGCGGCTACACGGACGGCATTCATGTCTACGATCCGGTGATTGCGGAACACGGAGTTCTGATCGGCACGGTGCAAGATGTTGGCGCCACATCTTCGCGCGTCGCTCTCATCACGAATGCCGACACGCGTATCGGCGCACGCACGGTCGGCGCATCAAAAACGAGTGGCATCATCGAGGGGGGCCACGGCCCCGTTCTGGCACTGCGGTTCGTCCCCAAAAACACACCCCTGTCGCAAAGCGACCTGATTGTCACCTCGGGCATTGACCCCTCCATGCCTTCGGGACTCGTCATCGGACTCATCAACGCCCTCGATGAGGACACGGACGGTTCGTTCTCCACGGTGTTTATCGAACCGATGGCCGACTTGGACCACGTGTCCATCCTCTCCATCCTGACTCGCCCCGCCCTATGAAAACGTGGATGATGCTCGTCGCGCTTTTGACCGTGCTTGGATGGCTTCAACTTGGGCTCATTTCGGCGTTTCGTGCCCCATTCGACCATGTGCCTCTCTTGTTGATTTTTGGATTGTATGCCTTCTTCTCGTTGCGGGATGTATGGGGAATGGCGTTCCTTTTGACACAAGGAGGACTTTTTGATCTGATCGGATTATCCCCATGGCCGGGACTGCTCGTGGCTTTTTTGATTGGCACACTCGTGGTGATCGTCCTGCGCACCGTTATGACACACCGCTCCTTGTACACGACCACCGTCGTGACGTTTGGAGCCGTACTTCTTTGGCAGGCCGGGCTCTACGCATGGCACGCATTCGAAACCGCGTCCGTGCAAAGCGCGCTTGGCGAGTGGTTGATGGTCTCCTTTGTCACGAGCGTGCTCATGGTGCTCGTACGACTGATCCTGCCGCATTGGCAAAAGGGCCTGTCACGATATGTGCGCTTTGCTGACTAATATGACACAGCCGTTTTACGTCCAACCCATCAACACGCTGTCTCGCATGGATACTCTCAAGGACGATGCCGCGCTAGAAGACGGCGTCGGTGCCATACATCGCCAACCGGGAAAAGGCGTGTACATGACGCGCGCACTCTCGCCATTTCGCCTACGCATATTGATGGGAGTGTTGTGCGCACTGCTTGCGGTGTTCGTGGCACGAAGCGCATGGCTACAGTTGCTTCAAGGTTCTCAATTTTTAGCGCTCGCGGAAGGAAATCGTATTCAGTCAGATCGATTGACGGCGATGCGCGGCAAGATCTTTGACCGTTCGGGTCAGTTGCTCGTTTCAAACGAACCGTCGTTTGCTCTGTGGGTGAACGTCGCCGCACTCGAAGACTCCGCGCATTATGTGAGCCTTGTGGCACAAGCGGCCGCTCTCTTGGACATGGAGGAGTCCGGGGTGCACGACCTTCTGCTCGAGCCGGTTCGCGCGGGAGCGTCCGTACTCCTCACTCCCGACCTTTCGCACGAACAGGCCATGCGCGTGCTCGCGGCGCCAGAGACATACGAAGCGTTCGAGGTCCGTCAAGGCACGCGACGCACGACAACATCCGCTGATCAACAAACGCTGTCCGGCGTCATTGGCTATGTGGGGCTCATAAACGAGGAGGAATACCTCGCGCACGAAACGGAGGGGTACGCGCTTCAGGACGTCATTGGCAAAACAGGCGTTGAGGCGACGTACGAACGGCTCCTGCGCGGCAGACCGGGCGAGCGCAACATCGAAACGGACGCGTTCGGGGAAGCGTTGACGGTTTTGAATGAGCGGCAACCGATTGACGGAGCCGATCTCACGTTGCATATAGACATTGAGCTCCAGCGTGAAATTGAACGATTGCTCAATGATAGAGCGCGCACGCAACCTCGTCTGCGCGCCGCGGTTGTCGTCTTGGATCCACGCGACGGAGCCGTGCGTGCGCTGGTATCGTATCCGGGATACGCTTTGGATACGTTTGGATTGCGCATCAATCGCACCGCGTATGCAACCTTGGTAGACGACGAACGCCAACCGCTATTTCCACGAGCGATTGCCGGTCAGTACCCGTCCGGTTCGACCATCAAACCAGTCGTTGCGGCGGCGGCGCTTGAAGAAGGCCTCATCAACGAGCACACATCTTTCCTAAGCACGGGAGGATTGCGTATCGGCCAGTTTTTTTTTCCTGATTGGAAAGCCGGTGGACACGGCGTGACGGATGTGCGCAAGGCGCTCGCCGATTCGGTAAATACCTATTTCTACATCATCGGCGGCGGATACGACGAGTTTCAAGGACTGGGATTGTCGCGTCTCGTGACGTACGCCAATCGCTTCGGATTGGGAGCGCCGCTTGGCATCGATATCGGCGGGGAAGCCGCCGGCTTTCTTCCATCGGATCGTTGGAAACGCGAAACGAAAGGGGAGCCGTGGTACATTGGAGACACGTATCATGTAGCAATCGGTCAGGGGGATCTCTTGGTGACGCCATTGCAAGTGGCGACTATGACTGCCGCGTTTGCCAATGGGGGAACGCTCTTTTCGCCGCAAGTGGTGGATCGGTACGTCGAACAAGGGCGCGTGCACGACATGACGCCTGTTGTGCTCGAGCAACAGGTCGTGAGCATGGAAGCCATCCAGATCGTGCGCGAAGGGCTTCGGCAAGGCGTGACATACGGATCATCTCGACGTCTGAACGATCTCCCCATCAAGGTTGCCGGAAAAACGGGAACGGCACAGTGGCATAGTACGCGCGATCCCCATGCGTGGTTTACGGGGTTTGCGCCGTACGATGATCCGCAGATCGTCGTAACCGTGCTCATGGAAGAAGGCGGCGAGGGATCGGCAGTTGCAGTTCCGCTTGCCCGTGATATATTGAGCTGGTGGTTTGCCCGATGAGTCCATGTGCAACATTCATAATGAAGGATATGCCGGAAACGCAATACATGAGTCAGGAAAAATTGAACGAGTTGAACGAGGAACTTTCCCATCGTAAAACAACGGTGCGCAAAGAGATTGGAGAAGCGCTGGAGTACGCAAAGCAACTGGGCGATTTGTCCGAGAATTTTGAATATCACGATGCCAAGGATCGACAAGCCGATAACGAAAAACGCATTGCGGAATTGCAAGCGATCGTGCTCAACGCGCAGGTCATTACAAAACAGAAGGGCGGATCGTCCATCGAAATCGGGACCACGTTTCGCGCCGAAAAGGACGGCAAGGAATTTACGTTCACACTCGTGGGAAGTAACGAAGCAAATCCCGTGGAAGGGAAAATCAGTAACGAGTCGCCCATCGGAAAGGCGTTTTTAGGCGCTTCCATTGATGAGCGCGTGATCGTGGACACACCATCGGGAGCTGTGCAATACATCGTCACGGCCATCGAGTAGACTGGCGCTTGACGCTCTCGCATTTTTTTTGTACTGTGCCATCGTCGTATGATCAACGAAGAAACTGAACGTCGTGCTCGCTTGCAGCGCCTGCTCAACGCAGGGAAGAACCCGTTTCCCAGTCGTGTATTGCGTACGCATACCTTGCAAGAGGTCGTGACCGAATATGCATCACTTGAGGCATCAAAAACTATTGTAAGTGTCGTGGGCCGCGTACGCGCTGTGCGCCAACACGGCAAACTCCTTTTTATCAAACTGGAAGATGGCTTTGGGGAAGGGCAGTTGTTGGTTCGCACGGACGCGATCGGCTCCGTGGCATACGAGGAGTTTATGGCGACCGTAGACGTAGGCGATTTTGTGGAAGGTTCCGGACCGGTCATGCGTACGAAAACAGGGCAAGAGTCGCTCGCGGTCACACAGGTACGCATCATTGCCAAAGCTCTACGTCCTCTGCCGGAAAAATGGCACGGGCTTTCGGATGTCGAGATGCGTTTTCGTCAGCGAGAGCTTGATCTTATCACCAATCCAGCGGTGCGGCATACGTTTGTTCAGCGAGCGCACATCATCTCCGCCATTCGGCGTTTCTTTGATGATCACGGTTTTCTTGAAGTGGACACGCCTATTCTCCAACACGTTGCGGCGGGAGCATCCGCTCGTCCGTTTGTCACGCACCACAACGCTCTTGATGAGGATCTCTATTTGCGCATCGCGCCCGAGCTCTTCTTAAAGCGCTGTGTGATCGGAGGCTTTGAGCGCGTCTACGAAATCGCGCGTTGTTTTCGTAACGAAGGCATTGACCATACACACAATCCGGAGTTCTCGCAGGTAGAGGCCTATGCGGCGTACATGGACTACGAGACGCTCATGGGGTTCATGGAGGAGCTTATTTGTGCTCTGATTGACGCCATAGGATTGGACAGAAGCGCCGTTCCATTTAGCGGCCATACACTGGACTTTTCCAATGCCATCCCTCGAAAAACGTACCGAGATCTGATCGTGGAAAAAAGCGGTATTGACGTGGATACCCTAGAGGACGTAGAGTCGGCGCGCACCGCCGCACGCACGGTGGGCGTGGATGTCCAAATGGAATGGAGTCTTGGAACCGTCATAGACGAAATCTGGAAAAAGGCCGTTAGGCCTTCCATCGTGCAACCGATATTCGTAACCGATTACCCCGCGTCCATCACGCCGCTGGCAAAACGGAAGGAGGATAACCAAAACCGCATCGAGATGTTTCAGCTCGTGGTGGGTGGCGGTCTGGAAATCATGAAGGCATTCGGCGAGCTCAACGATCCCGTTGATCAAGAGATGCGCATGAATGAGAACGAAGAGGCGCATCAGCGAGGCGATGATGATGCCCAACGACGTGACGATGCGTTTATTCGAGCCATGCAGCACGGCATGCCGCCCATGTCGGGCGTCGGCATGGGGATTGAACGCATCACCCAAGTCCTTACGGATTCCCATAACATAAAAGAAGTCATCTTGTTTCCGACCTTGCGGTCGGAGGCATCCATTGAAAGCCGCGTATGAAAACAGTCATGGTCTTTGGGGTGTTTGACGGCATCAGCGATAGTGATCGTCACGTGTTCCAAGAGGCGCTCGAGTTCGGTGAGGAGTTGCTCGTGGTGGTGGCGCGCGACGAAGTGGTGCTCGAATCACACGGCTGTGTTCCGGATCGTCTGCTCGAAGAACGCAAGGAGCTCATCTCGTATGAGTCGGAGGTATCGCTTGTTATCGAAGGCGACGAAGAGCCTGGCATGTACAGTGCGATTTTGGAACATCGCCCAGACGTGATCCTCATCGGACACGATCAAGACGACATCGAACGCGATCTTTCTATTTGGGCGGAAGAGCAGGAAATACATCTGGTGATCCAGCGGGCGTCCATGTATTTGCCGGAAGTGTTTACCGCTGACATGTTGGAAAACGAAATGGATGAAGTCGAGATCGTATGATTGATTTGCAACGCATTCGCGATCATTCCGAACAGGTAAAACAGTCTCTACAACGCCGCGGCTTGGACACAGAGATCGTTGATGAGATTGCCGAACTCGATGAGGAGTATCGCGCGCGTCTTGGGGAGCTCAACGCCCTGCAAGCACAACGTAATGCGCAGTCGTCAAAAAAACCAACGGATGCAGAACGCGCGGCACTAAAAACACTTGCGACACACATTAGAAAGATGGAGAGCGACATTGCGGTCTTAGAATCCAGAATCGAGACGCGCATGCATCACATTCCAAATATCCTGCTAGATGATGTGCCAAACGGCGCCGATGCCTCCGCGAATGTCGTGGAGCACACGGTCGGAAACATTCCCTCTTTTGATTTTGACATTGAAGATCATCTGACGATCGGTGAGAGACTGGGCATGATTGACATGGATTCAGCGTCAAAGGTTTCCGGTTCGCGATTTGCCTATCTCAAAGGAGACGCGGTGTTGTTGCAGTTCGCTCTGGTGAACTACGCGTTGAGCGTGCTCACGGCAGAGAAGTTCGTTCCTATTATTCCGCCGCATTTGATTTCCATCGAAGCCATGCGTGCGATGGGTTATCTCGACAAGGGAGGGGAAGAGGTCTATCACATGAAAAGTGATGACCTGGTGCTCATCGGAACATCCGAGCAATCCATCGGACCTATGCACATGAATGAGCAAATGGATCCGGGACTGTTTCCATTGCGCTACGTTGGCATTTCGCCGTGCTATCGCCGTGAAGCGGGAAGTTACGGAAAAGATATCCGCGGAATTTTGAGACTTCACCAATTTGACAAGATCGAAATGTTTTCGTTCACGTCGCCGTCGGCATCGGATGGCGAACATCTGTTTTTACTTGAGATGCAGGAGCGTCTCATGCAAGGCCTCCAACTGCCGTATCGCGTCGTGAAGCTTTGCGCGGGAGATACGGGATGGTCTTCGGCGCGCACCTACGATATTGAAACGTGGATGCCGTCGCAAAAGCAATACCGAGAGACCCATTCAACATCAACGACCACGGATTTTCAAACGCGGCGCCTCAAGGTGCGTGTGAAGAGGGGGAAAGGTCAATACGCGCACGCACTCAACGGAACGGCGTTTGCGATTGGTCGTACGCTGATAGCCATTTTGGAAAACGGACAGGAAGCGGACGGACGCATGCGCATTCCGGACGTTCTTCAGCCATTCATGGGACATCGAACGCACGTGGGCTGATCATGCGCACAAAACGAGTTGCATCGTATCGTCACGCACAAAGAAACCCCTTTTTTCGGGAGCCATCTTCAACACAGCGTGCGCGCTGGATATGGCGCATAGGCATCGTTTTGTTACTCACATCGGGCGTCTGTGTTTTGCTCTTTGTGCCACGGAGCATGTACAGCACGCGGTATGAATTGCCGGAAGGGAACGACGAGCTCACAACGCTGGTACGCGAGACAACGGATGCGTGGCTTGCTTCAAAAATATTTTTTTTGATTCCGAGGTCCCATCGTGTGTTTGGCACACTAGAGTCTCTGGACAAAGCCCTCATGGACACCGAGCGCTTTCATGCCGTGAAGACCGTCCGTCGCAAGGGAGTCATCTCCATTCAATATGACCAGCGCATCACGCGCTACTACGCGCTCCACAAAGACGTGCTTTACGAACTGGACCGCAATGGACGCATCATCGGCGCCGTGGAAGATGTGGAACGCATTCAGCTGACCGTTGCGGGAGTGTTTGCTCAATTTCCAACCTTGGAGTTGCCTGATTCGTTTGACATGACTCAAGCCGTTACGGCGTTGTCGGTTGAGCAATTAGACGTCGCCCTGTCCGCCATCGAGCAGTTGCGTCAACAGACACTGCTCACACCGACACGCGCCGAACTCACGGATGACTCCACGCGGCTCAACATCTATACGGACGCGGGGCTCGCGCTCTACTTTTCACTGGATCGCGATCTTGATGCTCAACTGTATAAACTCGTGGTGCTCATCAACAAACAGCTTGTTGATCTTTCAGAACTCACGTATATTGATTTACGCTATGAAAATCGTCTGTATTATCATTGACGTATGAATGCAAAAACCGTGCTGTTTTATGTGGTCGCCATCCTGATTGCCTCGGGAATTATTTTGGCGTCAAGACAGTTTGCTCCCGGCGCAAAGAAAGCGGCAGAAGCACCGAACGCTCTTCCGGATCACATCACCACCGTTATTGCCACCACGTTGCCAAAGGCAGTTTTGCAATCACGCCAACAGGGAAAAGGAGGTGTACGCGTGGCGGATCCTGTCGGAAACACGATTTGGATCTCAACAGATTCGGTAACGAGCACGACGTTTGTCATTCGCGGGACGCCGCCGATGGATCGTACTTTGCAAGAGGGCATGGCACGTATGCAACGAGAAATTCCGTCTCTTACGCGAGCACGCAATCTCGTCGTGAGTGAGGATCTCGTGGGCGAGGAGAGTCTATCTCGCGTGGAGTTTGTTCTGAATGAAACGAACTATTCCACTGTTTCAGACTTAATCTACGAAATCTCGGTCAACCTGTTTAGGATTCAATCAACGACACAGTGGGTGATTGACCTGACGGCACAGCCAGTGACAGAGGTATAAGCCGAGGCCGTGAGGCTCGTATCGGTTAGCGACATTGATTCTCTTCGTGCGCAAAGATGACAGCGGTTTCATGTGATATATTGTACGACACTAGAGTTCTTCCCTCTAGCCTGACAGGGAAACGATGAAACGTGTTGTGACTATAGTAGCGTCATTGCGAACGCAGAACAGTTCGTCGAAGCCGATGTTCGTGGATTGTCGAGCAACGCTAGCAACGGAGTTTACAATGATAGAAAGGACATCTTCAATATCAAATTGCGCACGCAAATTTGAGATATTGGCCATCCAACACACCAACTTCAAGATGTGGTCAATTCTACGGGCGTCGTAAAAGGTATATTGCGCGACTCTTCGCATTCCTCTCCTTCCGCCGTCATTTTGATAGCTTTTCAGAACTCGCAATAACAAGTTCCCCGCCCTGAAGGTGGGCGGGGTCTCGCTGAAGAGGTCAAGCGTCCGATGATGCGGTTTTTTCCGCAAAGAGACTCTTATGGGCTGTCAAGCCGTACAGAACAAAAAAAACGCTGAATCGCCTAGTTTACAAGGTAATTTTCCGGATTCACGGGGATGCCGTTCTCGCGCACTTCAAAGTGCAAGTGCGGGCCCGTTGACAGGCCAGCACCCGGCGTTCCAGGCATTCCGCCGGAAAAACCAATGGTCTCTCCCCTCTCTACAAACTGATCGGCCGTGACATTAAATCCCGACAAATGCGCGTACAATGTCGCAATCCCGTTGGTGTGAATCACCATAATGTAGTTACCGTAACTGCGGCCCGTGCGCGTCCATGCCACGTATCCTGGAGCCGCCGCGCGTACCGGACTTTTCTGCGGAACCGCCATATCCAACCCCGAGTGTTCAAACAAATGACGATACGGATAAGTCGGATCGTGAAATCGAGCCGTCAACGTTGGATTTGAAACCGGCCAACTCATGATCGTTGGACCGCCCGCCACTTGATCATTTTCCTGCAACTGCTTGGAAAGCTGGTCCTGCAAACGAAAAATCTCTGCGTTGATGAACTGCTGTTCCGCGCGCAATTCACTCAAAAGCACCCGAAACTGCGCCTCATTACGCTCGGTATGTGCCAACAGTACGTCCTTGGCACGTTGTTCGGCTTCCAAACGCACACGCGCATCTTCGAGCGTTTTGCGTATGGAAAGCAGACGCTCTTTATGTTGTTCTTCTTGCTCCCGTGAGCCCACAAGCGAAGATTGCAGTGCTTGCACATTCTGAATGGATGTTTGTAAGTCACTCTGCAACAATTCGAGGTACTGAATCTGATCAAAAAAATCGGAGAATTGATCGTTGCCGAAAATGAGCTCAATGGGCGAATCGTCGTCCGCGATGTGCAATTCGTGCAGAACATCGGCAATCAATGTTTTCTGCATCTCGATTTGGCTTTCCGTTTCATGAATGCGCGCTTGGGTTTCGCGAATCTCAAGCTCTGATTTTGAAATGGCCAACTCGTTTTCTTGGATATTTAACTCCGTGCGCTTTGCGCGATTCTCCAAAATGGCCAGTTCACTCGAAAGCGACTGCTCTTGCGCTTCGTATTGTTGAATTTTCGACTCATAATCCTTAATTTTACGCTGAACACCCTCAATTTCCGCCTCCTTGTTTTCAATCGAGCGCGATAAATCGTTGGAGACTTGAGCAAACGACGATGCGGAAATCATAAACCCCAATGCCACGACAATGAGTGTCGTACAATGCATGAACGGTTTGGTGAGCTGAAAGGTCATGAAGAGCATTTAAGCGCTTGAATAGCTGTTTGCACACGCTCTATTGCAGCGTGGACGCCCAAAATATAGATGTATTCAAACGGACTGGCGGATTTTTCCTGTCCCGACAACGCCACGCGTAGTGGCCACAAAACATTTCCCGTCGCGTACCCTTCCTTCGCAATCCATTCTTTCATAGAAGCTTCAATGGCATCAACTTGCATGGCTCCGTGATACTCTTTAAGAAACGTTACGCACCGCTCAAGCATGACTACGGCATCGTGCCCGTCCGAATTTTTCCACACGAGCACATGCGGATTTTTGAATGTCGGTGGTTCAGAATACATCTCAAGAGTATTCGCCAACTCAACAAGCGTCGTGATACGCTCCTTTTCCACGTGAACGATGCGCTCCGCTTGTTCAGGTAATCGCTCAACGAGCGGTTCGACCGCATGCAGAAGTTCCGCATCTGACATCACCTGAATGTACTGCCGGTTCATCCAATCCAGTTTTTCAAAGTTGACGACGGCTCCACTCTTTTTCACTTTTCGCAGGTGAAACTCCGCAATCAATTCGTCCATCGTATAGAGTTCCCTGTCCGCTCGCGGATTGAATCCAAGCGTCGAGACAAAATTTACGAGCGCGTGCGGTAGATATCCGCGATTCAAATACGATTCCGTGGAAACATCGCCCTTGCGCTTACTCAACTTAGTTTTATCGGGATTCAAGAGAAGCGGTACGTGCGCAAAGGCCGGTGCCTTGTATCCCAGCATGGCGTAGAGCATGAGATGTTTTGGCGTGGAGGAAATCCACTCTTCCCCGCGAATGACGGTCGTGATGTTCATAGCGTGATCGTCCACGACCACGGCAAGATGGTATGTAGGAAACCCATCCGACTTCAGCAAGACTTGATCGTCCATCTCGTCGTTCGAAAACGACACGGGACCGCGAATCACGTCGTTCCAATACGACTCCCCTTTTGGAACGCGCAGTCGAATCACATGCGGAACACCTTTTTGAAGTTGTGCGTGCACATCTGCAGGAGAGAGTTTCAAACAACGGCGATCATATTTAGGCTGCTGCTTGTTCTGTTGTTGCTCTGCTCGAATGGTATTGAGCCGTTCGCGAGAACAAAAACAGTAATACGCGTCTCCTTGAGCAACGAGCATGCCCACGGCCGCGCGATAGAGCGCCAAGCGTTTTGATTGGACATACGGACCGCGGTCGCCGCGTTCAACGATGGCGCCGTCGCGCCAAACCAGCCCTTCATCTGCCACAATGCCCACACGATCGAGCGTTCGTACGATGTGTTCAATACCCCCCTCCATTTCGCGTGACTGATCCGTGTCCTCGATGCGCAACAAAAAATCACCTTTTGTTTGTTTTGCCAAAAAGTATGCATACAAAGCCGTGCGTAGTCCGCCAATGTGGAGCATGCCCGTTGGACTTGGAGCAAATCGTGTGCGTTCAGGCCTCATGTCGCCTCATTCTATCGAACACAGCGCGTATTGGAAAGACAAACACGGCGCGAAAAATGCGCCCGGCGCGTCGCGGCTGTATCGCGAGGCGCCAGAACCACTCAATACCAACCTTTTGCATCCACTCGGGCGCGCGCGGAGTACTTCCGGCAATCATGTCAATAGCTCCTCCAATGCCAATGGCCAATTTGAGTCCAGAGATTTTATGCGCATGGTCCGCAATCCACCGTTCCTGTCGTTCTTGTCCTGCCCCACCGAGTGCCACCGCCAACACGTCCGGCCGATGGGCAGAAATCTGATCAATAAGGTTGTGCGGCTGATCCCATTCTTCACGATCAATGCCAATACGCACGTCGCTCAATCCATGTACATCAATACCCGGAAACGCACGCTTGAGCACCGCGATGGCGCGCTTGGTGATGGTTCCCCACCCTCCGAGAATCAATACCCGTTTGTTCTGTTGACGAGAGAGGCGGCAGATATCAATAATCATATCGGAGCCCGGATGGCGTACCAGTTTCCCATACCCCAAAAGACGCGCCACCAGCGAAATACCGGCACCGTCTGGAATGCGGTACGTTATGCGACGAAGCGCTCGCCTGACGCCTTCTTGAACGCGGGCTGTCAACAGCATTTCCGGATTCACGGTCGCAATCGTGACGAGCTCATCTCCGTTGATAGCGGACAAAAGAGTGTGCTCAAGCTCATCTGCACTAAAACGATCAACGGGAATTCCAAAAAATTGAATCGAGGCTTTCATGCAAGCATGTCAATACTGCTCAAGGGATGATACGTTGCGCCGCCATGAGTGAGTTTGGAATCAAATAGCGTCAATGCGCGAACATGAATCAATGTTTTTGGTACGTGCGTTTCAGAAACGAACTCATGCATCAACTGCCTGCCCGCGCGGATGCGACCCAAAGTCACGTGAGGAACCCATGCGCGCGTATCTGCCAAAATTCCAAGGTGACCAATGGATTTGGCCCACCAATCCCGTAGAGCGAATGCCGTGCCATTCGAATCAGCAAACTGGAGCACAAGATTTCGCGGCGAGCTATGCATGGGAAGCACGTTGACGCACCAACATTGCAAGTCAATGGATCGAGGGCGCACATCGTGCAGAACATTCTTAATTTGCTCAAGCAACACATCATCAACATCTCCAATAAACTGCACGGTAATATGCCAACGCGATTCGGGAATCCATGTCACAAACTGACTGCGAACAGCGCGTTGCAGTTTTGTTTGAACCTCGAAAATGGCCGCTTTTGAAGGCTCTGGCACCTCAAATGCTAGAAATACGCGTTTCATAAGCTAAAATTTGGCGAACACATAAAGCGTAGCATAGTTATCCACAGCAGAAAATAGGGAGAATGAGGCTCGTCGCAAGTGGCTTGTTGCGAGTTACTTCTGGACAGCGCGGCCTCACATGGCGCCACGAGCAACAAGCAACAAGCCACAAGCTTCTCTCACAGTTGTTCACAGTTTGCATTTGACAAAATCAAATTAGCACTCTACACTTGAGAGTGCCAGTCCTGTTTTTTACACACGAAAACAGTATGTTGCCAAATAATTTCACGAACAAAGCTCAAGAAGCTATTCAGGCGGCTCATGCCAAGGCGGTCGAAGTGGGCCAGCAACAGCTTGAGCCGATGCATTTGTTCTGGTCGCTGGTCACCACAGAGGAAGGCGTGGTGGTCTCCATG
>Ga0155246_133_pt2 | contig 19310 bp, 23 predicted proteins | sample RifCSPhighO2_02_FD_106214 | JGI IMG/M metagenome (GOLD analysis project Ga0155246, IMG submission 106214) | Candidatus Uhrbacteria bacterium RIFCSPHIGHO2_02_FULL_53_13 | reverse complement strand
TGCCCTCACTAGCCAATCTCGTGCCCGCACCTTTTCGAGGACACGCGGCATGCGATATTCGTTTGCTGCTTTGCCCAATCGAGTCAGAGCCGTTCGGATTTCGTCTTCCGAGATTTCTCGGTACCGACGCATGATCTCGCGCGCCCCATCAATGTTTAGGATCATGTCATCGAGCCGTTGGAGCTCGCTCCTCGGGAGCATGTGGCGCAATCCGTAGCCGACGAGCGTATGGTCTTGAGATGCAATGGCCTCGTGTATGTTGTGATACATCACCCAAGCTTCAAGGTCGCGACGGTAGATGAACACCGTTCCTCGCCGAACGTGGCTCGTGAGCAATGCTTTGAGATATGACATGTCCGCGGCGACTCGAATGGGAGCATTCCCAACGTTCACGCACGGAATATTGAGTTCCGAATCAAAACCGGCAATCGTCATGGTACGCATTTGAATGTGCGGTCGTGCCATGATGTTTCCGCGTCAAACATAGAGAATAGAATCGTGGACGTCAAGTGGAGGATGTATCTGCTATACTGGTGCCCATGATTGATTTCAAAAGCGAGCTCAACGCAGAACAGCTTCAGGTTGTTGAAAACGCCTACGGGCCGACGCTTGTGTTAGCCGGAGCGGGGTCGGGAAAAACGCGCACGATTACATATCGTGTGGCGTATTTATTGCAAAAAGGGGTGCAACCATCGAATATTCTGCTCGTGACGTTTACGAACAAGGCGGCACGGGAGATGATCTTGCGTCTTGAACACCTTTTGGGTTCAACTTCGGGAGGACTGTGGGCGGGGACGTTCCACTCGATTGCCAATCGGCTTTTGCGTCTGTATGCACCTCTGCTCGGATTTCACTCCAACTTTACGATTCTCGATAGTGACGATAGTACGAGTCTTATTAAGGTGTGCATCAAAGAGGCGCACATTTCGACGCAAGGGCGGCGCTTTCCGTCGCCGCGCGTTGTGCAGGCGATGGTGAGTCTCTCGCGAAACGCGTTTTTAGCACTGCCGCAGATCATCGAAGATCGGTACGTGTCGTTTACGGAGCGTACGTTGGAACTTGTTGATGTCGCCGAGCGTTATGCGGCAAAAAAGCGCGAGAGCCATGCGATGGATTTTGACGATCTCCTCGTGCACCTTCATACGTTGCTTGTGAACGAACCACGTGTTGAAGAGCGCCTGTCGGAGCAGTTTCGGTACATTCTCGTGGACGAGTATCAAGACACGAATGCGCTACAAGCCAATATCGTGAACCGGTTGGCGTCGAAGCACCGCAACATATTGGTCGTCGGCGACGATGCGCAGAGCATCTACTCGTTTCGCGGAGCCGACATTCAAAACATTCTCGGATTCGAGAGTCTGTTTACGTCATGCAAAACGTTTCGACTCACGACCAACTATCGTTCGACGCCCGAAATTTTACAGCTCGCAAACGCTTCGATTGCACGCAATGTATCGCAATATAAGAAGTCGCTCACTGCGGTGCGAGATTCTGGAGAAGCGCCGGGCGTGGTGATGGCACGCAGTGCGCGCGAAGAGGCGGCGTTCATTTTGCAACAGGTAGATTGTCTATTGAGTGGTGGGATGTCGCCGCGTGAGGTGGTCGTGCTCTTTCGCGCAACGTACCAGTCGCAGACGCTTGAGTTTGAACTGATGAAAGCGGGTGTGGCATACGAGTATCGTGGTGGCATGCGCTTTTTTGAGCGGGCACATGTGAAAGACGTGCTTGCGTACGTGCGCGCCATTGAGAATCCAAAAGACACGGCGGCGTGGTTGCGTTTGCTCGGATTACAGCAGGGCATTGGGTTGGTGTCTGCGCAAAAAATTGTGACGGCCCTCCATGCGATTGTTGGAGATGAACCGCATCTGACGTCGGCGCATCTTGTGGCGTTGGGCAAGCAAGTGTCCGGACGCTCATGCGCGGGGTTTGAGGTGGCGGCTGAAACGCTCAAAGTCGCACTTGCCGAACCGATGCTCTCGGAACAAATTAGCCGCATCATCAAGGTGTCCTATTTGGAATATTTGGAGAGTGAGTACCCAAATGCCTCCGATCGTTTGGAAGATTTGCATCAACTGGAGCAATTTGCAATTTCCTACGAAGGAAATCGGCAGTTATTTTTGGAGGAGGTGACGCTGGGGGACGAGTTTGCCAACGGGGCGAATGTTGGGGTTCGTCCGGAGGATCGCATCGTGCTCTCGACAATTCATCAAGCGAAGGGACTGGAATGGGATACCGTGTTTGTGATGGGGTTATGCGATGGGCAGTTTCCAAATCATCGCGCGATGAGCGAAGAGGACGGTTTGGAGGAAGAGCGTCGTCTGTTTTATGTGGCGGTGACGCGCGCCAAGCGGTCGCTCTACTTGACGTACAGTACGACAGGGAGCGGACGTTCCATGGAAATGATGGTACCGTCCATGTTCTTGGAAGAGGTTCCAAAGGACTTGGTAAACGAGGTTGGACGCACGCACATGCGCGCATTGTCTCACGGCACGCCATCGTTCATGAATGAAGCCCCCGATTTCAACGAACCCATGATTGTGCTAAACTCGGATGGTGAGCGACAATCGGTGACGTCGCACTCGTTTTTGAAAGATATCACAGACCTCTAGCTATGGATTCAAATGAGCTGGCCATGCGGGAGCACGTGCGTTTTCGCGGAAAATTGCAAACAGCTGTTCCGTTCGCGCTTGATTCGCGCGAGGCGTTGTCGTGGGCGTACACGCCGGGCGTGGCCGAGCCGTGCCGCGCGATCGCGAAGGATCCCGAGCGTGTGTATGACCTGACGATCAAGGGGCACACGGTTGCCGTGGTAACCGACGGTTCGGCGGTGCTTGGTCTTGGTAACATTGGTCCAGAAGCGTCGTTACCGGTGATGGAAGGGAAGTGCGCGCTGTTTAAAGCGTTTGGCGATTTGGATGCGTTTCCAATCGCGCTCAATACGCTTGATGTGGATGAAATTGTGGAGACCGTTAAACGTATTTCGACGGTGTTTGGTGGCGTAAATTTGGAAGACATTTCTGCGCCGCGCTGTTTTGAAGTTGAGCGTCAGCTTGTTGAGGAGCTCGACATTCCCGTGATGCACGATGACCAGCACGGCACGGCCGTTGTGATTATGGCCGGACTCACGAACGCGCTGAAGGTGGTGGGAAAAGAGATGTCGAACATACGTGTTGCCATGAGCGGTGCGGGCGCGGCGGGATTGGCGGTAGCACATTTATTGCACGCGCTTGGGGTGCCGGAGATTGCGGTGGTGGACAGCCGCGGTATTCTTGTATCGGATCGTGAGGACATGAATGCATACAAAAAGGAGGTGGCTGTATATAACGTGTCTAAGCGTCGCGGGGGACTTTCGGAAGCCATGCGAGGAGCGGATGTCTTTATTGGTGTGTCGGCGCCGGGAATTGTGAGCGGCGACATGGTGGCGAGTATGGCAAAAGACGCGATTATTTTTGCGATGGCGAATCCGTTGCCGGAGATTATGCCGGAGGTTGCGCTCACGGCCGGTGCACGGGTGGTGGCAACAGGGCGCAGTGATTTTCCCAATCAGGTGAATAACGTATTGGCTTTCCCTGGGATTTTTAAGGGGGCGATGGGTGTGCGAGCACGACGGATAACATCCGAAATGAAAGTGGCCGCGGCCACGGCGTTGGCCGGACTTGTTGAGTCCCCGAGCGCAGAACGGATTATTCCGGATCCGTTTACACCGAGGTTGGCTGATACGGTCGCAAAGGCCGTTGCCGATGCGTGGAAGTCATGAGTGATATGCGCAGAAGAGTTACAAACGAATGGGGACGTGGAGGACCCGCGCGGCCTCGCCAACGAAAGCCATGGCGTGCATACGCGGGTGTTTTTCTGATGATTATTGCCATGATCTTTTTTGCAAATCGACTCCTTGGATCAAAGACAAAAAAAAGTGAGGTTATAAAAAATGATGCGAACGTTTCGCTTGATGTCGGAGGTGCTCATTCTGACGTCTCGTTAGACGAGTTCTTATCAGGACAAACCGTCTCCGTTCCAGTGAGCCGTTCCATTGTGCTTGAAAATGCAGATGAGATTAAAATGGAAGCGAATGTGGCGCAGTCAACCGAGGATGTTCGGATTTCTTCACAAGCGTTTGATGCCGTGCTTGTTCCCATTGCCGGTTCGCATGCCGACGGTGCCGCAACGAGCGACTACATCGATGGGATTTTTCGCCATCTTGTGATTGGTACTCTTCCGGATCCGCCGGAGGGATACTTTTATGAAGGGTGGCTGGTGCGTTCTCGTCCGTTTGACTTCTTTTCAACGGGTGAGTTTATTCAGCATGTGGACGATTTAAAGTGGTACTTGGTGTATGAGTCGGATGATGATAAGCGCGATTACAACAAGGTAATTGTGACGCTTGAGCCGAGCAACAACGATCCCGCACCTGCCGAACATGTGCTTGAGGGGGTGTTTTAGATTAGAGGTTGGAAATTGAAGATGTTCAACTTGTTCAAGTCGTTCATTCTCCCCTGGAACAGGGGAGACGGCCTGCGTTCGATGCAGAACAGAGGGGTGTGCGTATCTTGAAATACCCCTCTGTCCTCGTACAACTCGGACACCTCCCCTATGTTAGGGGAGGATTATGATCGAGTTTGAAGCCGTTGACGCGTTCTTTGACAACGGTGCTTACAAGAGACGCGCGTAGCCAAGAGCGCGCGCCGTATCGTCTCTGAATGTGGTCGAGCCACGGCAACAGGTCCGTGCGTTTTTGTTTTTGGCGGTCGATCGATATTTGATTGTGCAGTGGAACAAGATCACGCGCCACGATGCCAATGAGGCGAATGGAGCAAGTGTCGAGCGGTACGTCGGCTTCTTCAGAGTCAATGATGCTGACTATCTGTTGCCAGGCGGCTTTATACAGCTCAAATCCATCGCTTGTAGGTGCCGCAAGACGGCCTTGTTTGGAAACAACGCGCAAATCAGAGAAACGAACAATCGCTGTGTGGGCGCGCGCGACGAGGCCTCGTTTTCGTAATCGCCAGCCAACACGATCGGCTAAAGATAGGAGTGCGCGCGCCGCAATACGTCTATCGTGAGTATGATAGGGGAGGGTATAGCTGTGCCCGATGGATTTTTCGAGCGGTTCTTCATTGGAGACGACGGATGCATCTAAACCACGCGATGCGATATACAGAAAATGTCCGTATTGTTTGAAGTGTTGAATAAGAAAGGGGAGTTTGGTCGCGCGCAAGTCTGAAATCGATTCGATCCCCAACTCTTTCAGGTGTCGTAAAATGGCAGGACCAATACCAGGAATATCGTCAAGAGCGCGCGTATCCAAAAAGTCAAAACGCTCGTTTTGAGAAGGGTAAACTAGGGTAAGGCCGTTCGGTTTTTCTGCATCCGATGCCATTTTAGCGAGGAGTCGGTTTGGTCCGATGCCAATAGAGACTTTTATGAATGTGCCGATTTCTTTCTCGATGGCATCTCGAATACGCAAAGCCACAGCGAGCGTATCGAGCCAATCGTTGGCGACATGTGTCACGTCGAGAAAATCTTCATCAACAGAAAATCGCTCGACGATGCCTCCCTGCCGCTTCAAAATAGCGTGTAAACGATCGGACAGTTCACCATACTTGTGGCTGTCACCATTCACCATGAGAAGAGCAGGATCGATGGATTTGGCTTCATAGACACTCATCGCCGTTTTTATGCCTCGAGCTTTTGCTGTATAAGAGGCGGCCGCGACAATTCCCTTCGAGTCGACTTTTCCGCCGACGCCAACCGATTTACTGCGCAAAAACGGATTTGCTTCTTGTTCTGCGCTTGCAAAAAAAGAGTTGAAATCCACGTGCAGGATACGTTGTTGGGTTTGTGTGTTCATGTTTCTGAATACATTTCAACAAGGCGCCATTCCAGATGTTCTGTGTCCAACTGGAGTTTAAAGTAATTTGTATCGTCGGAGACAGAAAAGAAGAATAGTTTTGAGGTGCCGTTGTGAGCACTGTGAACCATGTTGACGTGTGAAACGGTGTAGAGGCGGTTGTTCCAACTCATGGCACGAGGAAGAACACGTCGGTTACAAAAGTCGACGCGCACTTCCACCGGTTCGTTGATGTATTCAATGGGCATGGAGTGAGTGAACAGTGAGTGGTAAATAGTAAACAGTGAGCGGTGAGTAGTGCATAGTGTTCGGACAGCGCGGCCTTTCTAGGTGTCATTGCGAGCGCCTCTTCAGACTGTCATTACGAGCACTCCTCTGTCCGTCATTGCGAGCGCAGCGAAACAATCTAAATGCCGGAATGAGATTGTTTGGCATCTTAATTCTCGGGGTACTCCGATGCACATATTGTACATATCGGAGTGCCTGTCTCACGGTCAGAACACGCCTCAAGGCATGTTCTTCATCCCGCTTGATCTCGCAATGACAACCCAGTGCACATCATTGTGATCTCAAAGATGCAACAACAATCATGCGTCTAAGGCCTTTAACAGGGAGCCGCCATGTTTGGCGTTGTTTACGATTTGCGAATTGCACACGTTGAGGAATGGAAGAGCGAAGTGTCATATAAGAGTTTTACGATAGAAAACAGCCGCATGGAAAACCGAGTTATTCGATTCTCAATTTTGCCCATAACTTAAGTGTTCGCAACTTCATGATTCCGTGTGACCCCGACACAGAACGATGACAAGCGAACAAAAGTCTGCGGCTGTTTCTATCTTTGGAGGACTTTTGAAAGACCCCTTGAGTAAAATTCCTGCATCGTCCATGTTTCGACACAGGGCATCGCCGACATGGATTCCGCGCTGTGGCGGATACGGCGATACTCTAAATCGATCGGCGGCAAAACTACACACTGCTAAACTGACGAATGACTGCTCGAACCACTCCTTGGATAATGACATCCCGCACGAAGATTGGCTGCATGGTTCGGTTCGCTGGTTGCAGTCGGATACGTTTTTCTTCTTTGTAGAATCGTTTGAGTGTGGCGTGCGTGTTATCAAGGAGCGCCACTACGACCTCCCCATTGCGCGGGTAGTTGTTACGTTCGATGACAACGTAATCTCCGTCTAAAATGCCGTCTTCAATCATGGAGTTTCCTTTCACGCGCAGAACGTATGAGTTGGATTCGTCCATTACAAAGCTTGCCGGAACGCCAATCGTTTCGTTGTCCTCTACTGCTTCAATGGGCTCTCCTGCCGTGATGAGTCCGGCAAGTGGCAAAATAGCGACACCAGGCGCAAACGATTCTTTTGGCTCAACAACTTCAATACTGCGTGCTAAGCCCTCATCTCCACTCATTAGAACGCCTTTTTCTACGAGCGCTTGCACGTGTTGATAGGCCGTGGCAGGAGATGAGAGGCCGAAGTGTAAGGCAATTTCTCGGTACGATGGCGCGTAGCCCTCGTTACCGACAAATCGTTTGATAAAGTTAAATACTTCTGATTGCTTTTTGGTGAGGGGAGGCATATTGTGCGGCGAGTTGTGTGGGAGTGTTTCCTTTCTGTTCGTATTCTAAACCAAACAAAAACCGAACGCAAGCGTGATGTGTGGATAACTTTGAATGAGATGGAAACTGGAGCTGATTGAGAGAAAAAGAAGCACCAAATATAGGCATGCTCATTGAGAAGAGTGATACAATCACTCATGGGACCTCTGTAAAAGCCCAGCACGGCTCCGTTGCGGCAGAATTCGTCCCATCATCTCGGCTCGCTTACTTACCGATAAGTCCATATCGCTTTCATAACCGATCCGAGCGACGGAACAAATCCTGCTCGCACCGGCCTCGTACCGGACTTTTTCAGAGGTCTCTAAAGTATGAAACAAGTATTTTGGGTATTTGGGTTTCTGATATTGATTGTTGCTATCTTTGGAGTAGCTTGGATGGTGCGGGTGCCGGCTGTTGTCATCACAAAAGAGGAAGCAGTATCGGTCTCGATTCCATTTCCAATTGACCAACGCCTTCGTCAAGGCATCAACGAATGTGGTCCCTACAGTGCGGCGGCAGCGATTGCGGGCGTAACGGGAGTGTTCACGGACCCTCGTGAAATTGTGGCATCGACCAAATGGCGCTTGCCAAGTGGTGGCACACTGCCATGGGGAATGACGGCTGTACTTAAAGACCGAGACCTGTCGCCCCGTGAGTTCACAGCACGGCATCTTTCTTACAACGATCGTATGCGTGCTGTTGTGTCCGAGCTTCAACGCGGCCATCCTGTCATTCTGCTCGGGCGAAAAGAAGGCACTCTGCACTACATAACGGTACTCGGATATGATCGCGAAACAGACACATTCCATCTTTACGATTCATGGTATCCTCAAGGCGATGACGGTCATACTATTGATGACAACGGCGCAGAGTCCGGCAATCGAACGCTCTCACGATCCGAACTCTTGAGCTTTTGGCAAGGCGGCGGAGTGGGGCCATTCTATCGGTGGTATGGCATTGCGGTCGCATCATCGGCGAATGAATCGTCATGACCAACTCCAAACTTGTGATGTATGTCTGTTGCGAACGTTAGGGGAACGGGGTGTGAGAATCAACAGTGTCGTTTGCGGAAGTTTCTATAACCAATAACGATCATGCTATGCCATTAGAAAGGATGGGTCCGTCCCCTGAAGAGATGGGAATGAAGCCGGAAGAATTAGGAATACAAGCGGAGCGGACAGACCAAGAAGATTTTGACGGACGTGAGATGGTGAATGGAATTAAAATCATCGCGCTTTTCCAAAAGGTGGAAGCGTTTTTGAAGAGGCTTACCTCGCAATGATATTGAACCTTATTGCTAACAAGCATTCAACAAACCGTTCTATGATTTCTAAACGAAACAAGACGATCGGGCTCTCTTGGCTTATCGGACCTTTTGCCGGTTTGGTGCTTATCTTGATCATCTATGCCATCGCCAATTTTAGTATCGTTTATTTTGGGACTGCATCAGAGTTATGGCTGTTGGCGGCAAGAATCATCAACGTTGTTCTTGGATTGCTGGGTGTTGTATGCGTGATAGGAACCATGATCGGGATTCCAGTGGGCATTGTCTATCTCACGAAAAAAGAATCTGTTGAAGGCGCAACATTCGATAAGAGGTCCGGCATGCAGGAGGGTTCCGCGGTGCCTGAAGAAGTCAAAGGCTGGAACTGGGGCGCGTTCGGTTTGACTTGGATTTGGGGCATCTACCACGGTGTTTGGATTTCTCTCCTCTCATTTGTGCCGATTGCGAATATTGTTATCTGGATCATGCTTGGGTTGAAAGGAAGCGAGTGGGCTTGGAAAGCTCGCAAATGGGAAAGCGTAGAAGCCTTTGTTGCCGCGCAGAATAAATGGAAACCATGGGGCATTGCGTGGCTTGTTGTAGCTGTGTTGTTAGGATTCTTGAGCGCGATGTTTGAGCAATAACTTTTCTTCCCACCCTATGTCTCAATACTACAGCGTGCCGCGAAAGGCGGATTGGAATTACGGCGGAAAACTTTGGCGGTTGAGTCGAAGTAAAATCGATCTCTTTCTTGAATGTCCGCGGTGCTTTTGGCTCGATAACGTGAAAGGCATCAAGCGGCCTCCGGGGTTTCCGTTCAACATCAACTCGGCGGTGGATACGCTTTTGAAAACCGAGTTTGACGTTCACCGCGCCAAAGGCGAGCAACATCCTTTGCAAAAGGCGTACGGAATTTCGGCACGTCCGGCGGCGCACGAGCACATCGATGTGTGGCGCGAAAATTTCAAGGGCGTTGCGACGCATCACGCGCCAACGGGTCTTGTGGTTTCGGGCGCCATCGACGATTTGTGGATAGACGACGACGCTTATATCGTGGTGGACTACAAAGCCACCGCCAAAAGCGAGCCGGTTACCGAGCTCAACGAAGATTGGCATATCGGCTACAAGCGCCAGATGGAGATTTACCAATGGCTGTTGAGGCAGAACGGCTTGACGGTAAGCGACACGGGATATTTTGTATACTGTACCGGGCGGCCAAATGAGCCGGCATTCGACGGGAAGGTGACGTTTGATGTGCATCTCATTCCATACACGGGAAATGCCGATTGGGTGGAGGGGACGCTCGTTGACATTAAGGCGTGCCTGGATGCATCCGCGATTCCAAATGTAGGAGATCACTGTGACTACTGTACGTATCGCGCGGCCGTTGATGAGTAATTTTGCGTGACTTGCATGCGCGCTGTAGCTGATCAAATGGGAAGGCCCGAACATGTGTCGGGCCTTAAAGCTAGAAGTTGATTGCGATTGGGACGCGCATGGCGTGTCCCACAACGTCAGTGACGGACGTGTGCCATTGCACACCCACCTCGACTGGGCCGAACGAAAGCGCAACGTTCGGACCAACCCAAAAGCTCGCGTTGTATTGCTCCACTTGAATACCGAACGAAAATGGCCCGAGCTGTGGTGGATGGATCCCGAGCTTGTAGAAGCCGTAAAACTCCGCTTGTTGCGCGGTAAAGTAGCCGTCGACTTCTACATAGATGACAATCTTACCTTCGAGCGGCGTGAACGTGAGCGCCGCCGAAGCCAGAAATGCCGTGGCGTGGTCTGCAGTGCGATCCGTCGCAAACCCCACGCTTGGAAACACCGAAAGCCAAGGAAGTGGCTTCAAGGTTGGTCCCAGGTATCCGAACGACTTGAATGTCTCGGCGCGTGGTACTCAAAATGCTAGAGTCAACACACTCATCTGCACACGCTCGCGCGCGTCAAGCGGAGACGTACTCGCGCTCATGGCTACCACGATTTGCTCACCATCCCACACGTCGGCCTTTGCCGTACGTGCACCCATGACATCAACACCGGCCAACGTGGCCAAAGTGATCATCAGTCTGCATATAAATCTCATGGCAGGCGCATCTCAACACGAATCATAAAAAAAGTCCAGATACTTCTTCCGCCTAAGCAACCCCTTTTCTCGTCTCGATCACGACCATTTTTTCCAAACGCCGAATATCGGCCAAGAGCTCGGAGCGATCTTTGTTGAACAAACACACCGACAAAATAGCTTTACCTCCACGGCTCGCAAACTTGGCGCGGTCGCCTACTTTTTTCTTTTGCGTGAGTGAGTGGAATGAGCCCAACAGCTCTGCTTTCTTTCGCCCCTTGATTTTTGTGATGCGTCCTTCTTTTTTAGCGAAAAATTCCAGAACGGACGAGTAGCCGCGCGCGCGGTTCGAGATGACCGGCTTTTTTGGAATGCGAATCAAGATGTCGTTGAGCGCGTGGTTGAACCCATACGACAACTCGTACATGAGTACGCGGTTGCCGCCGATACGCGGACCGCTTTCAATCACGCGCCAGCCGTCCTCGGTGCGCATGAGCTCCGTGTGCGCGGTGGAACTGCGTAGTCCCAAAGCATGCACGGTCTTGGTCGCGATATCCTGTGCTTTCAAAATAGACGCCTTGCTCAATTTCGTCGGCGTCATGCGCATGTATCCAAAAAAATCCTCGTACCCAACCGCCTGACCCGTTTTGATGTGCACAATGGGGCAGTGATACACCGTCCCTCGTGTAGACACATACGAGTCAATGGAGTACATGTCGCCTTCCATAAACTCTTCCACGAGAATTTTTGGTTCCGTCGGGGCGCCTTGCTCGCGGTAGAGCTTGCGCACTTTGCGAAACGCGTTACGTAGAGCGCGCTCGAGTTCGTCTTGGTGGTAGCATAGCGTTACGAGCAAACTTGCCGCGAGTCCCGTCGGCTTGACGACCATGGGAAACTTCACGCGCTTTTTGATTTTTACGATGGAAGCTTTTCCAGCGTCCTCCACGATGGCGAATTTTGGCGACATGGTTTTATCGTACGCAAAAAATCTTTTGCGCATTTCAAGCTTGTTGGTGGCCCATTCAAGGGATGTCGCGGTGGGCGTGCGTAGATACGGAACATGCGGAATGAGCGCGCGAAAGAGTCCGATGTTGTATTCGCCGCGACAGGTCACCGCCAAAAAGCGATGCTGATAGGGCATGAGGGCCTTGGTGACCTTCGACGGCGATGAAAAATCCGCCGGAATCAAAATGTCCACGCTATCCTTTTTTGCGAGCGCCGCCTGATGACGCTTTTTTGGATCAAAAACAACGGCAGACAAAATCGGGTATCGGTACATCTTCTTGAGTTCCTTGAGTGCGCCTTGTGCATCTTCTGGCAAGTTCACAACAAACAACACGATGTCCTTTTTGGACGAAGCCTGTTTCGTTCTTGGCATAGTTAATAAGATTCGGGTTGCGGAGACGGCATGCGCGTGAGGGGCATGGGAGTCTGATTGGTCAAGTAAGGATGCAATAATGCAACGAGCTCGTCATACGTGGCAATGCGCACAAGACGACTGCGAAATGTTTTGGCGCCTTCCATTCCTTTTGTGTACCACGAGAGATGTTTGCGAAACGTCACAATACCACGCTGTCCGTATTGCGCAATATGGCGTTTGGCGTGCGTCAGAACCAGCGCAAAGTGCTCGGCGACGGTGGGGATAGTTTGAATGGCTCCCGTTTGCAAAAGCTCGCGAGCTTGCGAAAAAATCCATGGATTGCCGAGCGCACCGCGGGCAATAAGCACGCCATCCGCGCCTGTGATTTCAAGAACGCGCTTCACGTCGTGCGCACTAAAGATGTCGCCGTTTGCTAACACCGGAATAGAAACGCGGCGCTTGACTTCACGTATCACCGACCAATTGGAGTAGCCGCTGTACCCTTGCGCCTTCGTACGCCCGTGAACAGTTATGAGGTCGGCGCCTGCATCCTCCACGATGCGGCAAAACGTGAGGCACTCATTCGGACTGTCCCATCCGGCGCGAATTTTTACCGACAGCGGTACCGAGATTGCCGCTTTCATTTGCCGAATCATCCGCGCGGCGCAGTCGGGCTCCTTCATCAGCGCGGCGCCATTGAACTGCGAGGTGATTTTGTACACGGGACATCCCATGTTGATGTCAATGCCTTCCGGATGATATTCGGAATCCACAATCGCCGCGGCTTTGGTCATGGTGTCCGGATCGGCGCCAAAGATTTGCTGAATGATCGGCCGCTCGGCATCAACAAATTCCGCCATTTCTTGTGTGCGCTCGTTTTGACGCACCATCGCCTCGGCGCTCACCATCTCACGAAACACAACCGGATTGGCAACATCCTTGACGGTTTGGCAAAACGCCGAATCGGTCATGTCGGCCATCGGCGACAGCACGATAATCGGACGCTCGAGATTTTTCCAAGAAAATGTCATAATGGGCGCAACACTAGCAGAACATCAGTGCTATGTCCACCGTGGAATATCACAAACTCGTGCGTGATCGCATTCCGGAAATCATCCGTTTGAACGGAGCGGAGTGCGCGACGCGCATCGCAACACAGGAGGAGTATTGCGATTTGTTGCGGCAAAAACTGCAAGAGGAGGTGAATGAATTTCTTGAGCACAATGATCCCAATGAGTTGGCGGACGTTTTGGAGGTGATGCACGCATTGTGCGAAGTACTCGGCGTATCGTTTGATGACATTGAGTCCGCGCGCTTACAGAAAGCGCAAGAGAGAGGTGGGTTTTTGAAGCGAATTTTTCTTGAATCTACAACGGAATAGTATGCGTATCGGTTTTTTTGGAGCGGCGAACGGGGTGACGGGATCGTGCTATCTCGTTGAAACGTCATCGGGTAATCTTCTTATCGACTGCGGACTGTTTCAGGAAAATCGCATGTGTTCAACGGCTAACGCGGCGGACTTTGGATTTGATCCGTCGTCTGTGAATGCGATTTGTATCACGCATGCGCATGTTGATCATCACGGCCGTCTCCCGCGCCTGTTTGCGCAAGGCGCGTGGGCGCCTATTTTTTCCACGGCGCCGACGCGCGATTTGTGCGAGCTTATTCTTGAGGATGCCTTTACCATCATGCAGGAAGAGGTTGAGCGCTGTCACGTCGAGCCGCTCTACCGAGAAGAGGATGTCGAGCGCGTCCTGCGTCAGTGGCGCACGGTGGCGTATCGCGATGCCGTGGAAGTTTTAGACGGCGTGCGCATCACGCTTTTCAACTCGGGCCACATTTTGGGAAGTGCGTTCGTTTTGGTTGAGGCGGAAGGTCAGCGTGTAGTCTTTAGCGGCGACGTTGGCAACGACGACGTGCCGATTTTGCCTGCGACCGACGCACTTCCAATGAAACTCGATGTTGTGGTGTGTGAATCAACGTACGGTAATCGGCTTCATTCTCCGACGAAAGATCGCCTGCAAAAGCTCAAAGCGTTTGTGTCGCGCGTTGTGAGCCGCAAAGGCGTGCTGATGATCCCGGCATTTTCCGTTGAACGCACGCAGGAATTGCTGTTTGACTTGAATCTTCTTGTGGAACGCGATGGATTGGAGCTCGATCGAGTGTATTTGGACTCTCCGCTTGGGATTGGCGCCACGCATTTGTACGAGAAGTATCGAGAGGAGCTTGATTTGAAGTTTCCTCCAGGATTTTCCGACGATGACTTTTTTCAGTTTCGCGGACTCGAGATTACGGAAACGGTGCAGGAGTCCAAACGCATCAACGACGCGCCGACGCCAAAAGTGATTATTGCGGGCGCGGGGATGATGGACGCCGGCCGTATTCAACATCATTTGGTGCGCTATCTGGACGATGCAAACAACGGACTCCTCATTATTGGGTATCAGGCGGAAGGGACGCTTGGTCGACAGATTCAAGACGGCGAGAGCCCTGTTTACATTATGGATTATTCCGTGGATGTGCGCTGTGAAATCGAGAAGATTGACAGTTATAGCGCGCATGCCGATTTTGATAAATTGACGCGATGGCTCAAAGAAGGAAGGCCTAAAAAGGTTGTGTTGACGCACGGTGACACGGGGGCGAAGACAGCATTTCAAGAACATCTCGAACGCCAAGGTTTGGCGCGTCCCGAAACGCCGTCACAAGGCGATTGGATCACCATTCAATGACAGTGCCGTTGAGAGTGACGGTTTGTGCAAGCTCATCGACAACGAACTCGTCGCCTTCGTGAATGGTTTGCGTTCTATCGTTGTACACGACATGTGTCAACGCAGTTGGTCGTATGTGCGCGATTTCTCCTGGAGTGACATACTCCACCATGAGAGGGTTTGTAGCGTTGGCGCATACGCGGCGCGTGCATACTTCTACATTGCTATTCGTTCCAGGCTCGACAAAAAACGTACCACGCGTTGCAAGGAGAGAGATACGCCCATCGGTGACCTCGCGGACGCGCATCGTGACGTTTGGTTGAAGCGTTATTCGCGTGTCGCCGTATGCCATCGTGAGCGCGTCGCCCTGCGTGACGACCACCATACCGGCGGGAACCGGTTTGCCCACACGAGCATCTTTTCGCGTGTGACCGTCCAAAAACGCGTCACCGGCCGACTCTATCGTAAAGTGTGGCGGCGCAGTAAACCGTAATCGCGAAAAAAGGAGAATGCTCACTAAAATAGCTATCGCGATGGTGAGCCAAACGATCATGTTATACTGTGTTTCCTTATTTGTAGTTTCCATAGATATGGCGTTGTACGAATTTTACGGCAAAACATGTCCCCATTGTATCGAAATGATGCCGATTGTCGATAAACTGATTGGCGAAGGGATTCCCATCGAGAAGTTTGAAGTTTGGGATGACAAGGACAATGCGGCAAAAATGGAGGAAGCAAACAAGAACCACTGTCCGGGAGTGCCATTTTTCGTGAACACAAAAAGTGATCAATGGATTTGCGGATCTACGAATGAGGCCACGTTACGCGACTGGGCCGCCGGCAAACCCATCGAGCACTAAAGATTGGGCTAGCTTTTGATTGCTTCGCAGAACCTGCCCCGAGCATCAAGTCGCGAAGCAATCTTACGCTAGCGTCTGCATCCAGTGCGGATCGGTTTCGACGGTGAGGTCCAAGTACACTTTGCCGGCGGTGACTTGTTCAAGTTCGCGGCGTGCGGATTGGCCAATCTCCTTGATGCCGCGACCCCCTTGTCCAATCACGATGCGTTTATAACGTTCAGAGGACACTAAAATGCGCGCTTGCAGATAAAGCATACCGTTATCTCTCTGTGTGATTTCATCTACGACTACCGTCAAGATATACGGCACTTCGTCGTGCAAACGCAAAAACAGCTTTTCGCGAATGAGCTCGGCAAACCAGAATTTCTGATCCATGTTTGTTAGCTGTCCTTCAGCGTATAGCGGCTGTCCCTCGTGGAGGTGTTCAAAAATGGTGTTCACCAAAGTACCCGTATGAGCGCCGGTTTTTCCAGAGAGCTTTATCACGGCATTATAGCGCTCACCCTCCTGTTCAAAGAAAGGCAGATAGGTTGGTTTGTACATGTCCATCTTATTAATGACCATGATTTTTGGAGTGCTGATCTTATCCAAAATAGAGAAAATGCGTTTATCTTCCGGCCCAATTGCGCGTGTGGGATCAACTACATGCACAATGACATCAATGTCTTTGAGCGCAGCCTCGGCAGAGGCGTTGAGCGATTTGGACAGGCGGTCGCGTGATGACGTGAAAATGCCCGGAGTGTCCACGAACACAATTTGTCCTCGTGGATCGTGCACCACTCCTTGAATCTGTTGGCGCGTCGTTTGAGGCTTAGGCGACGTAATGGCCAGCTTGGTGCCGACGAGCGAATTCAAGAGTGTAGACTTTCCAACGTTCGAACGTCCAAAAATTGTGACAAAACCTGTTTTCATAGATGTGATGGCAGTCTTGATCATATAGGGAATACATGATACTTGATACATCATACACCGTATCTTGTACATGCTATACCTCATTGCGCACAACATTCGCAGTCTCTATAACGTCGGTTCCATGTTTCGTAATGCGGATGCGTTTGGCGTCGATCACCTGTATTTGACGGGGTATACGGGGACGCCGCCGCGCGTAGAGATCGCCAAGGTTTCGCTTGGAGCAGAGCAATTGGTCCCTTGGTCGCATGCGCGGAATGTGGAGGAAGTGATTGTTCGTCTCAAGGCGGAAGGAGTGAGTATTTTGGCCTTTGAAAGCGATGCGTCTTTTACATCGCTTTCCGAGCATGTGTTCGATCCAAAACAATCGTACGCCGTGCTGGTTGGCAACGAACCGGACGGGCTTAGTGCGCCGCTCATGGCGCTTGCCACTGATCGAGCATACATTCCCATGTATGGGCAGAAGAGTTCGCTCAACGTTGCCGTGGCCTCGGGCGTTGCTCTGTATGCAATTCGCACTCGGTGTTAGCATGAAAGGGTATGTTTCTCTCCATCATCATCCCTACAAAAAACGAAGAAGCGCATTTAGGCGCACTCCTCAAGGAGCTTGCCGCGCAGTCATTTCGTGATACGGAAATCATTGTGGCCGATGCGCGTTCCACGGATCGCACGCGCGACATCGCGGCGCGCTACAAGGCGCGTATAGTGAACGGTGGATCACCGGGGGAAGGGCGCAATGTGGGAGTGGAACACGCGCGCGGCGACCTCTTGCTCTTTTTGGACGCCGACGTGCGGTTGCCGTCCAAACATTTTTTGCGCGACGCGCTCAAAGAAATGCGCCTTCGCCAGCTCGATGTAATGGCGGTGCGCGTTCTGCCGTACCAGGGACGTTTTCTCGATCGCGCCATGCATCGTGTGTACAACTGGTATGTTCGCGTCACCGTGTCGTTTCATCCACATGCGGCCGGCGCGTGTTTGTTTTCCAAGCGTTACATTCATCTAGCGCTTGACGGCTTTGACGAAAGCATTACGCTCGCCGAAGATGTGGATTACGTGCGGCGCGGTTCAGAGATTGGAAATTTTGGTATACTCAAGGCGTTTCCGATTTACGTATCTACGCGGCGTATGGATAAGGAAGGACGCAGGCGCATGGCGCTCAAATATCTGCGCGCGGAGGCGCACATCGTTCGTAAGGGTCCCATTCGCAACGGACGCATTCCGTACGACTACAACTACGATAACGATCGCACATGAAGCGACTCGCTCTCATTTCTTTGCTGGCTTTGATGCCTGTGCCATTTTCCGCATATGCGGGAACGGCCGATGTTGGTTTTTCGGGGAGCGGCATCTACTTTTCACAAGAGATGCTCTATGTTGGCGATGTCGTGCGCGTGTATGCGCGCGTGCGCAATTTTGGCGATGTGGATGTGACGGGGACGGTCGGATTTTACATGGGAGATACGCAAATTGAGAATGATCGTCCGATTTCACTTCCGGCGAATGGGTTTGACGAGGAAGTGTTTGTGGACGTGACGATTCCCGCAGGACCGTTCAACGTGGCGGCGCGTATCAACGATACAAATCCGCAGGACTCAAACGCCAACAATAACTGGGCGCAAACCGTTCAGCGACAGCCGATTCCCGACAGTGATCATGACGGAGTGCTGAATAGTCAAGATAATTGCGTCAAGGTCGCGAACGCGGATCAGCGCGATACCGATGGCGATGGCGTGGGGGATGCGTGCGACATTGACGATGATAACGACGGACTCACCGATGAGCTTGAAGTGGAGTTGGGAACAAAACCAGAAAAGCGGGATACAGACGACGATGGCTTGAACGACAAAGACGACGACGAGCCGCTTGTTCCAACGCCGATCGTGCCAAGCGAATCGGTGCCGACACCGTCAAGTGTGCAAGCACCAACGAGCGCTCCTCTGGGATCATCAACAGATGCGACCGGGTCTTCAAGCCGTAGCGATTCGTCTGCCACGAGCGAGTCACGCCCTCGATTTCGTGTATTTGGTCAGCTGGGTGAACAAGGTGACGATGCAGAAGATTCTGTGGCGGAAACGGTAAGGCTCTCTCCAAAAGCAATCTTTACCGTGACGCAAAACTCTTGGGATACATTTACGTTTGAGGCTCTGCAAACGGACGTCAATCCCGTGTTTGTGCAATGGAATTTTGGCGATGGGTCAACATCTGATGCGGCGGTGGTTCAACACGTGTTTCCAGGCTCGGGAAACTATACGGTGCAATTGCAAGTGACCAATCAAGCCGGACAAGTCGATGAGGATTCGGTGCCGATTACGATTTCATTTTTTCACATCGCCAATCCCGTATTTTTGGCGTTTCTTGTGGTGTTGGCGCTCGTATTCTTGTTGAGCATTGCCTCAATCGCGCGTTTGACGCTCAATGCCCGAGAATCATAAATGGTTACCGTCAACGCTGTCCGTGTTTGGGGCAGCGGTTTTGCTCGGAGCGACCGCACTTGCAAGCCGCGTGCTTGGACTCGTGCGCGATCGCATGCTTGCCGGCACGTTCGGCGCGGGCACGGAACTCGACGCGTACTACGCCGCGTTTCGCGTACCGGATTTGGTGTACAGCTTTATCGTGCTGGGCGCGCTTTCGGCGGGATTCATCCCCTATTTTACTAAACGACTGAAGCAACAAGACGGTTTGGCGTCGGC
>Ga0155246_117_pt2 | contig 19713 bp, 23 predicted proteins | sample RifCSPhighO2_02_FD_106214 | JGI IMG/M metagenome (GOLD analysis project Ga0155246, IMG submission 106214) | Candidatus Uhrbacteria bacterium RIFCSPHIGHO2_02_FULL_53_13 | reverse complement strand
TCAGCGCGCAGACCAAGCCGCGCGAGAGTTTAGTGATAAATACATTTCTACCGAACATTTGTTTTTGGGCTTGATTGCCGCGAGCAAGTCGGTCGCCAAAATTCTCATGTCTCAAGGCGTGAGCGACCAAGCAGTTCTTGGCGCATTCAAAGACATTCGCGGCAGTGCGAAAGTTGATTCTCCGGAAGCGGAGTCGCGTTTTGAAGCTCTCAAAAAATACGGACGCAATCTTACCGATTTGGCGCGCGCCGAAAAACTGGATCCTGTCATCGGCCGCGATGAGGAAATCCGCCGCGTGATGCAGGTGCTTTCACGACGCATCAAAAACAACCCGGTGTTGATTGGGGAAGCGGGCGTCGGCAAAACAGCCATCGTGGAAGGCTTAGCCCAGCGCATTGTGACGCGCGATGTTCCCGAAACGCTTCAAAACAAAGAGCTCATCAGTTTGGATATCGGCGCGCTCGTTGCCGGTACCAAGTATCGCGGTGAGTTTGAGGATCGCTTGAAAGCCATCATCAAGGAGCTCGAGAGCTCGGACGGCAAACATGTTTTGTTCATTGACGAGCTCCATACGCTCGTGGGCGCCGGCGCATCAGGTGAAGGCGGCGGCATGGACGCGGCGAATATTTTGAAACCCGCGCTCGCCCGCGGTGAATTGCGCGCGGTCGGCGCCACGACGCTCAAGGAGTATCAAAAATATATTGAAAAGGATCCGGCATTGGAGCGCCGTTTTCAACCGGTGCTCGTAGAAGAGCCATCCCGCGAAGATACGATTGCCATTTTGCGCGGCATCAAAGAAAAATACGAAATCCATCACGGCGTGCGCATAACGGATCCGGCGATCGTGGCGGCAGTAGATTTGTCACAGCGCTACATTACCGACCGCTTTTTGCCCGACAAAGCCGTTGATCTTATTGATGAAGCAGGTTCCGGACTACGCATGGATATTGACAGCATGCCCGAGGAACTCGATCGCTTGAAACGTGATGTCAAGCGGCTGGAGATTGAAAAGGCCGCTCTTGGAATGGAGAAAGACAAGGCTTCCAAGCAACGACTGAAGGATTTAGAAAAAGATTTGGCGGAGACGAGTGAGGCGATGCGCGAACTCGAAACGCGCTGGCTCAATGAAAAAGAACAGCTCATGCATTTGCGCGACCTCAAAAAGCGCATTGATGCCTTGCGCGCGGAAGCGGAAATTGAGGAGCGCCGCGGTGACTTGCAAAAAGTTGCCGAGATTCGGTATGGACGTATTCCAGAACTCGAGAGCGAACTGAATGAGTCGGCAAAAGCGCTCAAGGAAATGCAGAAGGAACGCGGACTCTTGAAGGAAGAAGTGGATGAAGAGGACGTCGCACGTATTGTCTCCACGTGGACCGGCGTTCCGGTTTCCAAAATGCTCGAAAGTGAAATGGACAAGCTCGCGCGCATGGAGGAAGAGCTTGGCACGCGTGTCATCGGTCAAGCAGAGGCCATTTCCGCCGTATCAAACGCTCTGCGCCGCTCGCGCGCCGGTATTGCGGAGGAAAACCGACCAATTGGAAGCTTCATTTTCTTGGGACCGACTGGTGTTGGAAAGACGGAGCTTGCACGCGCTCTGGCCGAGTTCATGTTCAACGATGAAGGAGCACTCGTGCGCGTGGACATGTCGGAATACATGGAAAAGCACTCGGTGAGCAAAATGACCGGTTCGCCGCCGGGATATATTGGACATGATGAAGGCGGACAGCTCACGGAGATCATTCGCCGACGTCCATACTCGGTCGTGCTGTTTGATGAGATTGAAAAAGCCCATCCGGACGTGTTCAACATCATGTTGCAAGTGCTCGACGACGGTCATGTCACCGATGCCAAGGGGCGCAAAGTCAACTTCAAAAATACCGTGATCGTCATGACGTCTAACATTGGTTCGAATGTCATTTTAGATGCCGATTCCATGGGGACGATTGGGTTTAGCGAAGAAGACGAACACGAGTCTACTTCCATTACCGACCGCGCGGATGTACGCGAGAAGGTGCTGTTCCTACTCAAAGAGCATTTCCGACCGGAGTTCTTGAACCGCGTGGACGAAACGATTATCTTCCACGGGCTCTCGCGCGACCATGTGCGGCAAATTGTGGATTTACAGATTCACGCATTGGAAGAACGTTTGAGCGAAAAAGGCATCACGCTCACGCTCACTAAAAAAGCAATGGATTTACTGGCAGAGAAGGGATACGATCCGGTGTTCGGCGCGCGGCCACTGCGTCGCGTCATTCAAGATCTGATTATGAATCCGCTTGCGATGAAAATCATCACAAAGGAAGTGAGCGACGAATCCAAAGTCAAAATTGACGCAAAAGATGATGCGCTCACGTTTGCCATCTCCATACCGCATCACCTTGTAAAACAGGAAGTTGTTTAGCGTTGGTCGCCGCTTCCGTGTAACACGCCACGATCTTTGCGCGAGAAGAGCTTGGCAAGGTTGTCTGTTGCGATCTCGTCCAAGTCCACATCGAGCTCGGTAGCCACTTGCGATAGATACCAGAGAACATCTCCAAGCTCCTCTCGAAGCGCTTGGCGTCGTTCTTCGCTCAATACGCCCTGATCGTCACGCTGAATTTTTTTAACTTTATTGGCAATCTCACCCGCTTCTCCCACGAGTCCAAGAACGGGATATACAAGATTGGTTCCGGCTAACGGATAGATAGCCGTTTTTCGTGATTCACGCTGATATTCTTGAAAGGTCATAAGTGAGTAGTGACAGTGAGCCGTTGGCTTCCGGATTCTTCATTCTCGATTCTCATTTCTGGATGCTCGATTCTGCCTCATGATAGACCAATGCGCCGCGAGTCGTACACTCGAGACGCATTGTAGAGGCGCTTACCTGTAGCGATGTGCATCACTCGTATTCCTCCGCGTCTTCTTGCAAACGGGACGCCGTAAGACGCTCAAGTTCAAGCGTTGCGGCATAGATGTTGTCGAACGAAATGACCAAGGTCATTCGCTCACTGTCTTCAACATGAGTCCCGCGCACGTTCACCACGTGGCCCTCCGTTTGAAATGCCCCGCGCAGTATGGTCTCTCGCTCGTTGACGTTCGTGCGCGAAACCGCAATCTCACGTTCCGAGAATGACCGAATCTCTTCCCCTATTACAGAGAGATTTCCAACAAAGTCAATGTCCGCAAACATCTCAACGGCTCCTTCTCCTTGGCTGTCCGCCACTTCAAAAAGATGAAGCTCAACATACGATCGCGTGTCATCAAGCTCGATGCCAACCGCCAATCGGTTCTCATCGCTCGCAAGTTCCGCCCCAAACCGCGCATCCTCGAGCAACGGTTCACGGCTTGTACAGGCCGCCGCCAACGTCAACAGGGTGGTGATTGTCATTCGAAGATTGTGTGTCATGACGCTACCCTGATAGTAGCAAAGTTTGATAGACTATGCGAACGATGAGGATACCTGCAAAAATCACTCTCTGGGTGGCTTGGCTCGTCATGAGCGTCTTTTTTGTTGTTCCAAAGAGCGGACACGCCGCTTTTAATCCCAATTTTATTATCTCCGATCGCGATTTTACCAATGTCTACGGATTGGTCGGCAATTCCATTCAACGCTTTTTAGAGGATCAGTCCGGTATTTTGGATACTCTGACAGTTCAGGACTTAGACGGACAAGTAAAAACGGCCGCAGATATCATTTCGCGCGTCGCCAATCAGTTTCTCATCAACCCACAGGCACTTTTGGTGATGCTTCAAAAGGAGCAGTCTCTCGTGACGGATCCAAACCCCTCCGAGAACCAGCTCGATTGGGCGACAGGATACGGCGTGTGTGACGGTTGCTCAACGAGCGATGCCGCGGTTTCGCGGTTTCGCGGTTTTGCCAAGCAAATTGACAGCATGGCACAACAGTTCCGACTTGGCTATTTGGCGGATTTAGAAAAGCTCGGCCGTACGCAAACCGGCGTTGGGCCGGGGAAAACCGTGAGCATTGACGGCGTGCCTGTGACGCCCGAAAACAATGCGACTTCTGCGCTCTACACATACACTCCGCACCTTGAAGGCAATCAAAACTTCTGGAAAATCTGGAACGCGTGGTTCACGCAGGACCCGCTTCCGTCGGGCACCATCGTGCGCGATGCAAGCGACGGCACGCTGTGGCTTATTCAACGTGGTAAACGCCGACTTATCCCCAGCGATGCCGTCTTGACGAGTTATTTCCCCTCTGCTTCGGTCATCAAAGCGGAGTCATCGGCTATTTGGAGCTACGAAGAGGGGGTTCCTTTGCAGTTTCCCAACTACGCGCTCGTTCGTGTGGAAAATGGCGACGTGTTTTTGATTGTGGACCAAGAAATACGGAGGTTTCAATCGCTCGACGATCTTCCGCGATTTGGGTACGCGCCCGATGAGATTATTGAAGGGAGCGCGACGGCTCTGCAGGGATACACACTCGGCAAAATGATTACGTATCAAACCGCCTATCCGCAGGGATTCGTCGGGCAAGATTCCGCGACGGGACAAACGTACTACATTGATAACAGCGCTCGACATATCGTGCTATCGGACGCACTGCTCAAGAGCCGGTTTTCGGGATGGCGTGTTCGTTCGCTCTCAACCGATGAACTCGCTTCGTTGGTGGAAGGCGATCCGATGCGATTTCAGGATGGAACGCTCGTCAAACTTCCCGGGCTCCCGACCGTCTACATGATTTCAGATGGAAAGCGGCGGCCAATTATTGACGAGCGCACATTTTTGAGCCTTGGATTTGCATGGAATGCTATCATTGAAACAACTCCCGAAAGCATTGAAATCCACCAACCGGGAGATTTGATTACGTACTAATATGCTCACAACGGCTGCCGTACTCCCCCACCCTCCATTCGCCATCAAGGGACTCAATGCCTCCATGGACCGCGCTTATGCACCACTGCACGACGCGTATGCTCGTGTCGGCGAGCACTTACGATCGCGTATGGTGGACTCTCTTCTCCTTCTCACATGTCGCGGGGAACGATATGAACACGCGTTTGCCCTTGCCGTACACGATCCGGCGCGAACAAGCCTGCGAGAGTATGGGAGCATGGGCTATGAATGGACGTGGCGCACCGACACGCGGCTCATCGATGCGATGCAACGCGCATTTCGCAAGGCCGACATTCCAACGACTCTCACCACCAACGAGACGCTGGACCTTTCAAGCTGTGTGGTGCTTTCCGCTCTGCGACCGTGGGCAGAGCAGATGCGCATTTCCACGCTGACGCTTCCCGCACAGTCGGTAGCGCTCAATCGCCCGGGCGCGCTATTGCGAGATGTACTCGACGGGAATGGCGGACGGACGGCGGTTCTCGCTCTTGCGGACTTTTCTCACCGCCTCACTGCAACGGCACCCAAAGGCGTGCATCCCGATGCCGCCGCGTTGGACAACCGCATTCGTCAGGCAGTCATTGATCAAAATTTGAGTGCATTGCGTGCCATCACTTTGCAGGAACGATTGGATGTTGGTGCGGAGGAACTATCGTCCATCGAGCTCCTGCTCTATGTGCTGGGCGACACGCGTCCGCATTTTCAAGAATGGGCCTACCTGTACCCGCACGGCATCGGACACTCCGTGCTCGTCGCCGACCTATGAAGGGCATGTTCCCAATCGCGCACGTGGCGATCGTGCGACGATTTCCTCGCACGAAAGGAGTCTTTGACTACGCCATCCCGGAGGGTCTCGCCGTACAGGCGGGATCTTTTGTCCGCGTCCCGTTTGGAAAGCGCGTGCTCGACGGTGTCATCCTTTCCCTGTCAAAGCATACACTGGCCAAATCCCTCAAATTGGTCGCACACGTATACGACGATCCCCCGCTTTCCAAGAACGATCTGGAATTTTACCGGGCGCTCTCAAAGCATACCTATCAGTCTTTGGCGAGTATCTTTCATGCCGCCATTCCGGAACGACCCAAGCGCGCGCACGCCTACACACACACAGACGTAGGGCACGCCCCTTTGCGCATTCGTAAAGATTATATCGCGTCTATTCAAAAGGCCGTGAAGTTTTTGGATACCACAACTTATGCAGACATCGCCGTTTTGAGTGATACGGTTTCCGAGGCAATCGTGGTGTCTGCCCTACAGACACACGAGGGTCCGGTTCGAATCGTCTGTCCCGATTATGCAACCCTTGAACGCATGCACCGGGTGCTTAGCCACAGACGCGTCATGCGATACATCGCCAATCAACCCAAAACCGAACATTGGGATACTTACGTTCACGCGCGTTTTGGCACCCACGATGTCCTGCTGACCATGCGGATTGGGATGCTCGTTCCGCCACCGGAAGGGGTGACAACATTCGTTGTTCAATCAAGTAGCCGTGATTTTCGCCAAGATGACCAAAATCCGCACTACGATACCACATGGTGTTTGCAGTACTTCAAAAAGCAACGCAACGCCAGTGTTTACTCGTTTGACGTTCTCCCGCGCATCGAGGATCGTCCCGTCAATCTTGATCTGTGGCGGCCTGCGCAACTTCGCATACTCGTGGATCTTTCCCACTCGCTTCACAAGTACGGTCTTTCGGAGACACTGGTTTCCGCCATCGAGCGCATTTCCCCCACCAAGTTGTTTGTCGTTTACCACAACCGGTTGGGCGTCTCGCGGCTGATGACCTGCAAAACGTGTGATTTTCGATGGATGTGCGCTTTGTGCCATCGCCCGTATCGCGTCGAAGAGAGCGGTTTTGTGTGCCGCACATGTCACATCACCCAAGAGCTCCCGACCGCGTGCCTGAACTGTCACGGCAATGATCTGTCGTCCAAAGGACTCGGACTCAAGCGTCTGGCACAGCGTCTCAAAAACCAGTTCCCTGATCGGAATGTCGAAGCTATACAAGCGGGAAATCCATTGCCGAATTACGGTATCGCGGTCGTCACCGAAACGGTTTGGTATCAGCCAATCCCCCCGTCCCTCTCCGGCATTGCCATCGTGTCTCTCGAGCACCTATTCACTCACACGGGTTTTGATTCACAGTTTCACGCGTATCGAACCGTGCGTCGTTTGTGCGGCATCGCCTCTGACCGACAGATCCCCATCATCATTCAAGCGTGGGATGCCTCTCTGTTGTCGGAAGCCATGCAACCGACACGCGTCCTTGTGGAACACGAGCAAGCCATACGAAAGACGCTCGGCTATCCACCGTTTATGACACATGTGACCGTACGAAACACAAAAGCCGGCGACAAAAAAATCTACCGGTTTCCACTCGAACACGTTGACGAGACGCTCTCTCAACTGCCTCCGATATTCGACATCAACGTACGGTAAGTTTGTAGCGTCCCATGAGTTCGGCTTGTTCGAGCACATGCCCAGCCATGGCCCGTAGCACGTCCGATTTCGTGCTTTCCTCCGGAAGTCCGAGCATGGTGTCGAGCGCATGGAGTCGAAAGAAATACCGATGCTCGCGATCGGGAGGACACGGCCCGCCGTACGCGTTGACCTTGCGTGTGGAAAGACCGACGGTTCCCGGTGGCGTTGCGTCCTCGTCAATGCCCGGTGTAAATGGCGGCATGTCAAACACCACCCAATGATTCCACATACCGTCACTTCGAATGTGGCACGGCACGTCGGGATCCTCCATTAAGAGGACGAGCGACTTGGCGCTGTCCGGCACAGTTGAAAACACAAGCGGCGGACTTACATTTTCGCCTTCACACGTGTAGCGCGAAGGAATCAGGGCTTGATGATCAAACGCCGGAGAAGTAATAGTCATCATAGTTCATACGCGATACTTGATACATCATACTTCATACATCCAAAATAAACCGCATCGGACGATCTTTCCAGTCCTGTGCATACGGGATGCCGACACGCGGCAGGGTTTTCATCTTGTTTTTTGTGACATGCACCGCTCGATCCTCAATCCATAATCCGGATGTCGGCGCCGCCATCGTTCCATTTTGCGCGCCCGAAATATGAAAATGCGCCGTCAACTTTCCAGGACCGCGCACATCGGATGTCGAGCGAATGAGAATCGCCGCCGGATACCCCTCGTCACCAACCACATAGTTGAGCATCCAGTGCACGCCATAGCACAAATAGACGTACCAAAAACCGGATGGACCAAACATAGGCGCGTTGCGTTTTGTTTGGCCGCGAAACGCGTGCGAGCCCTTATCCATCGGCCCGTCGTACGCCTCAACTTCCGTGATTACGGAGCTGATGAGCTTTCCGCGCCAACGCCGCATCAGTCGGCGTCCCAACAAGGATTGTGCTTCTTTCAATGTATTCATGTACGCGGAACAGCACCTTCCAGTGTCCTCTTTGGCATGGGAATTTGCGCCGTGTGTTCAACTTTTACCGTCGCTTGGCATTGTGCCGGAATAAACGCAAACAGGAATGCCACGGTCATCCAACCGATGGGATGGTTCAGGTATGGGCTAAAGAAATGCGTCACGGAAAGCGCGGCAACGCTCGCCATGCCCGCCGCGTAGATCCACGAACGATCCGTATCAATTATGGCGGCTTTCCAAAGCTCACGAACACAAAGAATCAAAACCAGCAGGAGCATCGCGGTTCCCACGACGCCGAATTTTACGAGCACGTCAATCCATCCCCACTCAAAAGCATACGTCGAAACGAGATCCGTGTTGTGCGACTCAATGTACTTTGGATCCTGCGTGCGATACCGCACGTTCTTTCCAAGACCGTGACCTTGAATAGGCGCCTCACCAAATGCAGAAAGTAACGGAGGCAAAAGTTGCTTGCGGCTATCAATAGCAATGTCACTCGTTTTGGTCGCCCGTTGTGAGAAAAGCGTCCCAAGAGACGCGCGTTGAAGTCCTTGGATGGGAAGCGCCACAAGAACATAAAGCCATGCAACGGACGCGACGCCAAGTGTTACAAACGTGAACAGACGGTTGAAAAATGGACGCATGCGACCCTTGAGCACAAACCATCCAAGCAAGACGATCCCCCCTGCTAATGCACCCACCCAAAAACTGCGCGACAAACTGATGAGAAGCACTGAAAACATGGGAATGACCATCAGTCGCGCGTGCGAGTCGCGATGGCGTTCAAACACCAGATAGGCAACGACCAAAAGCAGTGCGACGACTACAAACCATTGTGATTGCAGAAAGACGCGATACACGTGATCAAACTGGAAAGTCAACTCGCCAAGTCGCGTGTCACGAATCCATGTGTTGATAGGAACGAGCGCCTTGCCTTGCATATGCGCAAAAAGCAGGACAAAGAGGAGCGTTTTGGACGTAAGCCATGTCACTCCGGCTCCAAACGCTTGAAAAAGACGATGGCGATCTTTCGATGTTTGCACCCAAACGATTGCCGCCCAGATGTAGAGAAACGCCAAATACCCGTTCGTGTCGAGATAGACGTCGCGAATGGAATGTCCTGCCACAATGCCCTGTACCAATGCGAGTATCACGACACTAGCAAACAGAAAGAGAACGAGAAATCTCGAGCTCGTGAGATACGTTGTGCGATTTTTCGCGCACTTCCATGCCGTTGCCACCAACAGAACGGCAAAAACCACCATGCGCAGACCGATGGAAACGCCAAAGAGCTCCACATTCAAACTATGGCCGTTGGACGTGGAGATCACTTCTGCCAGCGCGAGCGGAAGTAGCCATTCCGGTTTGCGAATCGCGATGACCACAAGCGCAAGCGTGAAAGCGCCAAACAGGATCGTCTCCCACACGGAGTGGAGTGTCAGAAACGAAAGTACATCGAGCGCGACAAGCGCCGCAAGCGTTCGAAGAAAAAACGGACCGTATACTTGTTGGATGAGTGTCATAGGTTGTGTTTGCGCACAATCACGTTTCGCGCCTGCTCATAAGCCTGAACGCGATGCCGTAGTCCCGGCAAAAACTTCCACGGTGACCGATAACTCCCCTTGGGAAGCCACGAAGAAATGCCCGCGCGCTCAATCGTCACATGCATGAGCGTACCTTCCACATAGACGCCCGAAATGCCGCGCTCAAGCAACGTGAGCCACACATCCCAATCTTGGAAGCGCTTGATCGATTCATCAAACCCCGGAAACAGTTCGTGACGAATCAGCGCACTGATGTGAATGAAGTTCATCTTTTTGAGACGATTGGCGTCAAAGGGACCCGTACGAAAGCGCTTGAAACCAAAGCGAAAGTCCGAATAAGCATAACCAGCCTTTGGATCTTCCTCAAGAGCTTGTTTGAGTAAAGAGAGCGCGTGAGGTTCGAATGTCGCGTCAGCATCTACAAAGATGATGAAATGGCCGCGCGCTAACTGGGCACCGCGGTTTCGAGCGGCAGCCGCTCCAAGGTTTTTTTGTTGAATGACCGTGACACGATCCGCGTAGCGCTCAAGCACCGCGCGCGTGCTGTCAGTGGATCCGTCGTTGACGACAATGATTTCCATCTCAACGCCTGTTTGCTGAAACAGACTGTCAAGGCACCGGTTCACGGACGATGCGTGATTATAGGCGGGAATGATGACACTAATCATATAACCGCTTTTTCAGTTCCTGGAATTGAATCTCGGGCGTAAAATGTTTAGCGCGTTCGCGGGCCGCGTCTCCAAGTGTTTTTCTCAAAACGCCGTCGCCAACGAGCCTGCGCATCGCCCGCTCGAGTTCCGTGTCATCAGAAACAAGCACGCCCGTTTCTCCGTCGAGCACCGCTTCGTCCACGCCGGGCTCCCACGAGGCAATGCTCGGTGCGCCAAACAGCGCCGCCTCTAAATACACGATGCCAAAGCCCTCCCTATCCCCATCGCTCGAGAGCGTGGGAAGCACGAAGACATCGGCTTGCGCATACGCATGCGTAAGACACTCCTGCGAGTCATTCTCCGTCAAGGAAACGACATGCGAAAGATGATGCTTTGAAATCAATGCGCGAATTTCTGCGGCGTACGGACCCACGCCCGCAATGTGGTAGCGTATCGTGTCGTGCATGTCGGGCATGTTTGCAAGCGCCCTTAAAACACGCTGAATGCCCTTGCGCTCTACGAGCCTAGCCACGCTCGTCAGAACAACATGCCCACCGGTACGTTCACGCGTGACAAGCGATTCAGGACGAATCCACGGTGTCGGATAGCAGACGATCGCTGTTTTGCCTGTCTGCGCGTGTACCGCGCTTGCCAAAAATTGCGAATTGGCAACCACCGTATGCGCGCCTCGCAATACGCGGCGCAATAGCCAGCGTTTCCACGGTCGCCGGACGGCCGTGGCAAAATCCATTCCATGAAGACACACAATATACGGCGTTCCCGTCACCTTGCGAAACACGCGCGCCACAAAACCAAGCGGCAGAACATGATGCACCACCACCATGTCGGGACGCTCTTTGCGCAACACGCCAAAAGCGCCGCGCCACCGAGGAAATCCCGGACGCATAAACGATTGGTATCGCAGACAATACGGCGTATGCTTCTGCACTGCGCGGCACTCCAATGCCGGTGCTTCCACGTCTGCGATAACCGTCATGTCATTTGCAAACACACGCGCAAGACTATCGGCAAAGCGCGCGAGCCCGCCTGACATGGGCAAAAAATCCATCGTGAGCGTGAGGATGTTCATGTTCGCCACTCTAAAACGAACTGCTTGATTTGCGTCAGCGTGAGTGACCGTGTGGCAAGAAGTCCCCCGCCATACACGATCGCGCCAAGCACCACACTTCCACCGAGCCCAATCCACGATTTCAGAAGAAGAACAGTCAGCGCCATGACCAGTCCAGACAACACAATGGGAGCACCGCGCTTGATCAAATGCGCGCCATCGTAGGGGAGCGACGTGCGAGCAGCAACGAGTCCCGCTCCAAACAAAAAGGCAAATCCCACGAGCGCTGCGATGCAGGCGCCAATAATTCCAAAGCGTGGAATCAAGAGCACATTGAGCGCGACGTTGATCACCATCGTCCCGCCCATCATAAACGTCTTAACATGTTGGCGATCGTCCGCGTTGAGTAGCGCGCCGATGGGAAAGTCGAGAAAGATAAAGAACAGAACAAAAATCAAAATGCGGAACGGTTGAATGGAGCCGACAAATTCCAAGCCATAGACCGCCGGAATCAGCACATCGGCCACCGCCCACAGGCCCAAAATCACGGGTACCGACAACATGAGCATATACCAAAACGCGTCTTCGAACGTTTTGAGCAGGGCGTCGCGATCCTTTGCCTGAATTTGTGCGCTGAACGTTGGATAGAGTGCCGCTACGAAGGCGAGCGGAAAGAACTGGAACGCGTACGTGAGCTTGTACGCAATGGCGTACAGTCCTACGGCCGCTTCTCCAAGATACCATTCAAGCAATAGAGCGTCCGTCGTAGAATAAATTTTTACAAAAATAGCCGCAAGGGCAAATGGCCACGCGATACGCAGAAGACGCTTGACCGACGGCCAATACCATGTCACGCGCCACGGCCGAACATCGCGGCGTACCAAATGCCATACCACATATCCGACATTCCACGAGGAACCGGCAACAAGCGCGATAATGAGTATGGGCAATGATGGGCGAATGAGCAAAGACGCAACACCGACGACAAGCGTAATAACCATCCCGACAAAAATGCCCAGCGACTCAATGCCGAGTCGGTGACGGGCACGAAACACGCCAAAACAGGTGAGGTGAACAGTGTCAAGCGCCATCACGATCGTTGCCATGTACACCAACTGACGTGTGAGTGCATCGTGGTCGAACGCGTGTGTCACCATAACGGCGACAAGCGCCGCAACAATGGTGAGCCCGATCTTGAGACCGAATATGGCTCCAAGGAGTTCCCTTTCGCGCTGTGGATGCTTGGCGGCATCGCGAACCAGCACCGGCGTGAGTCCAAAGTCCGCAATCACACCTACCATGGTGGTGATAGAAAGAGCAAGAAAATACGTTCCCGTCCATTCAACACCAACGATGCGCGCGATCAGCGCAAAGTACACGAACGCAACGATTTTTTGACCAATCGTTGCCACAGTAAGAAACGTCGTATTTCGTGCAAGACGTGTCATGAGGCTTTTCTTCAAAACACCTCGGCCTGTTACGCCGAGGTGTGTTCCACTCTTATCGTTTGCTCCACTGCGGTGCCCGACGCGCTTTGCGAAGTCCAGGCTTTTTGCGCTCGACTTTGCGCGCATCGCGCGAGAGATATCCTTCCGATTTGAGCGACGATCGCAACGTCTCGTCTATTTTGACGAGCGCGCGCGCAATCGCCAACTGCGTGGCATCCGCTTGTCCGGTTTCCCCACCACCAAGCACTTTTACACTTACGTCTGCCGACACGGACATGCCTGTTTTCTCGAGCGGCCCCATCACGGTTTGCCGTCGCAACAGCGTTGGGAAATACACATCCACAGGTCTCCCATTCACTACAACCTTTCCCGTACCTCGGGTGTACACACGCGCCTGCGCTACGCTGGTTTTCCGCCGTCCGACCGCACTCACGTACTTCCCTTCAAATGTAACGTTGTCATTTTTCATACAATATCAATACGCTTCATGCGCTCCGTACGCATACGGTTATTTGGAAGCATGCGTTTTACCGCTCGCAACAGCACCTCTTCCAATCCATCATTGGCAAGCACATGCTTCAATGTTTCCGTTTTCAGCCCTCCCGGATATCCCGAATGGCGATGATAGACCTTTCCTTCCACTTTATTACCTGTAAAAACCGCTTTGTTCAGATGTTCTACACGAACATGATCGGTTCCGTCCTGATGCGGTACAAAATCCGCACGATGCTTTCCCTGAAGCACGTGAGCAACCTCGCTCGCAATGCGGCCAATCGCCTTTCCGGTCGCATCAATCGTCACATTCGTTACTTTCGTTTGGTTCATACAAATGAAATATCCGCCATTTCGGCTCCGTCCCCCTGTCGTCGTCCGACCTTGCGAATGCGCGTATACCCACCCGGACGCGTGGCATAGCGCGGCCCAATCACTTCGAGCATTTTGCGCACCGACCCTTCCGTTTGCAAGACCTTCATGAGTTCGCGACGCGCATGAATCGTATTGACGCGCCCCTTCGAAACAAGCCGTTCGATATACGGGCGCAGAACCTTTGCCTTGGCGAGCGTGGTGCGAATAGATTCATACAACACCAAACTTGTGGCGAGCTGTTTCATCAGAGCTTGGCGAGGAGCCGCTTTTCGGCCGAGAGTTTTTGTAGTATCGCGATGACGCATAATGGAAATGTTATTCCGTGTCCGACGGCGACGGTCCTCCGAGCAATGCAATGTGCTGAATCAACACCGAGGCCGACTGTGCCACCGCCTCTTCGGGCGACAGCGTTCCGTCCGTTTCAATATCCATAATGAGCTTATCAAAGTTGGTGATGTCGCCGATACGAACCGGCTCTACGCGAAACGCCACGGAGCGCACGGGGCTAAACATGGCATCAATTTTGATGAGTCCCATTTCCGATTCCTCATCTTCGCGGTCCTCTGTCGGAATGAATCCCCGTCCTTTTTCTACAATCACTTCGATTTCAAAGAGTCCTTTTGCATCGGTCACGGTAGCAATCGGCTGTTTTGGATTGACCATTTCCACATCGGCGTTCGCATCAAAATCTCCCGCCGTCACCACGCCCTCACCTTTCTTGGAAAGTGTGAGTCGCACCGGCTGATCGCTGTGGACCCTCATGCGCACCTGTTTCAAGTTGAGCGCAATCTCGACAACGTCCTCAAGCACATTCTCGATAGAGGTAAACTCATGCGTGGCGCCGGAAATCTTGAACGCGGTAATGGCCGCGCCCGGCAACGATGAAAGAAGCACGCGGCGCATCGCATTGCCAATGGTCGTTCCGTATCCTTGAAAACAGGGTTCCATCACAAGAGTTGCCGAATGTGGCTCGGCGCCCGGCTCAAACACGACCGTAGATGGAAGCACGATATGATCAATAGCCATACAAAGAGCGTTATCGTGAGTAGAACTCAATAATGAGTTTTGGATCAAAGATGCCCGACAAATCCTCACCCTCCGGAACGCTCAACATACGCCCGGAAAGGACGGATGGATTTGTAGAAAGCCAGCTCGGGATCGTCCTCTGACCGGCGTACTCTTTCAGTTCTGCGATGAGTCCCTTGTTTGTTTTCGTGTCGCGCAACGAAACTTCGTCTCCCGGACGCACCTCAAACGATCGAATGTTGACGCCTTTTCCGTTGACCGCAAAAAATTTGTGAGAGACGAGCTGTCGCGCTTGTTGGCGCGTCTTGGCAAACCCCATACGAAAGATGACGTTGTCAAGGCGGCTTTCCAATTCCTGAACAAGAAACTGTTCGGTGTTCCCTTTTCGGCGAACCGCTTTTAGGTAGTAGTTTCGAAACTGCTTCTCGCGAATATCGTAGAGTAGTTTGGCCTTTTGCTTTTCATTCAACTGCAATCCAAACGTAGACGTGCGACGTCGCTGTTGCTGTTTTGGTCCCTGAACTCCCGGACCGTACGAACGTCGGCTCAAGACTTTTTGGATGCTTGGGCTTGCCGAGAGCGGTGTTCCAAAACGGCGTGAAATTTTTCCGTACTTCGTTTTTGGCATATTACAATCGTCGAGGGCGTCGTGCGCGACAACCGTTATGTGGCGTAGGCGTCACATCTTTGACCGAGAGAATGTTCAGACCGGCGCTATTGAGCGTGCGAATCGCCGAATCGCGTCCAGAGCCGATTCCGCTTGAAAACACATTGATTTCCTTGACGCCAAATGTTTGCGCCTTTTGCACAAGATTTTCGGTAACTTGCGACGCGGCAAACGGTGTGGATTTCTTCGGTCCCTTGAATCCCATGTGTCCGGCGCTCGACCAGGCAAGCGTATTGCCGTTCATGTCTGTGAGCGTTAGAATCGTATTGTTAAACGAAGCATGCACATGGACCTGCGCTCGAGGCACTTGACTCAATGCCTTGTTTTTCTTTTTTGACGCGATGACTTTTGCCATAGATTACTTCTTCGCGACCGTTCGCTTTCCGGAACCGGCCGTCTTGCGCACATTTCCGCGAACGGTTCGGCTGTTCGTTTTTGTGCGCTGACCGCGCGACGGCAATCGCTTTTTGTGGCGCTCGCCGCGATACGCTCCAATGTCCTTGAGCCGCTTGATGTTTCCAAGCACTTCGCGCACCAATTCGCCTTCCACGCGCGTCCCTTCCAAACACACACGAATCGCATTAACTTGCTCATCGGTTAAGTCTTTGACTCGAATGGATTCATCCACTTGCGCCTGCTTGAGCACACGCTTTGCGGTGGTGTTTCCAATCCCGCGTATATAGGTCATTCCAACCACAACGCGTTTGTCTTTTGGAAGAGTGATGCCGGCAATACGTGCCATATTAGCCTTGACGTTGCTTATGTTTCGGATTTTTGCAAATTACATGCACGCGCCCTTTGCGGCGGACGGATTTGCAATCGCGACACATTTTTTTAACTGAAGCGCGAACTTTCATAACAAGAGATACGAAAGGTTAAAAGCGATAGACCACGCGACCTTTCGTTAAATCGTAAGGACTCAATTCAACCTTCACCTCATCTCCAGGCAGAATACGAATGCGATGCATACGCAACTTGCCCGCGAGGTGGGCGGTAATGCTGTTTCCACTTTCAAGCATTACTCTGAATTGAGCTCCCGGAAGAAGCTCTTCCACTTTGCCTCGGACTTCGATAAAGTCCTTTGTATTGGATTTGTGACTCATGACGCTCAAGAGAATACCACTTGTATTTGAAGTTGGCAAATCCCAGCGAATTTTTGAGTGACGGCGCAATCGTACATGTTCTTTAGTTGAGCGTCAAGTGTTGCTGTGTATGGAGAAAAAAGCGCATATTAGCGATTTTTTATGCTCAGAGCTTTTCTTGCCGAGTCACCTACCACCGCCTTGATGCGTCGAATGCCGGCAGAAGAGGCCTCTTCTTTTGTGAGAGCGAACGCTTGCAAATCGCCGGTATTCTCCACATGGGGACCGCCGCAAATTTCGCGCGAGAACACGCCGCGCTTTGCGTCGCCGATGGTATACACTTTTACTTTGCCTCCAATGTGCGCGTACGTGTCTTCAAACAAACCGATTGCGTTTTTTTTCTTCGCCTCGTCCACAGACAAGACCTTGAACGATACGGGAAGTTTTTTTTGTATCTGCTCGTTTACGATTTTTTCGACTTCCCGCTTTTCATCGTCCGTCATTTTTGCGTCGTGCGAAAAATCAAAACGCAATCTCTCTTGCGTGATATTGCTTCCCTTTTGCGCGACATGGTCGCCGAGGACCATCTTGAGCGCCTGATGTAGAAGGTGCGTGGCCGTGTGCAATTTTTTTGATTCGTCCGAATGGTCGGCAAGCCCGCCGGCAAACTTTTTTTCCGATCCCGAGCGACTGATATCCTGATGCTTTTGGAACTGCGCAACAAACACTTCTTTATCAACGCCCATGCCCTTTTCGCGAACAAGCTCCTCTGTAAGCTCAAGAGGAAAACCGTACGTCGAAAACAACGTAAATGCCTCCTCGCCTCCGACATATCCGCTTGACGCAAATAACTTATCAAACGCGCGCAGTCCTTTTGTGAGCGTCTTCTCAAACGCGGCAACTTCATGGGCAATCACCTCTTGGATTTCAGACTGGCGTTGTTGTAAAACGGGGTACGATGGCTCGAGGGTCTCGATACACGCGTCTACAACGGAACCAATGCCGTGTTCGCGATCATTCAGCTGATGAAGTTGGCGCACAGCGCGCCGAATAAGCCGTCGTAGAATGTATCCCTGATCTTTGTTGGATGGGTGCACGCCGTCGGACACCAGCATGACGCTTGTACGCACATGATCGGCGATGATGCGCATCGAGCGTTTGTGAGTGACATACGCTGTTTGACTCGTCTCTTCGATGGCATGAATGATGGGAGTAAATCGTTCGGTGTCATACACGCTCGTCTTGCCTTGCAATACAGCCGTTGTGCGCTCGAGTCCCATGCCAGTATCCACATTTTTCTGCGAAAGCGGCGCAAATGTTCCGTCCGTCTGTCGATCGAATTCCATAAATACGTCGTTCCAAATTTCCACCCACTGCTTGTCGCTTGGATCAAACGTCTTTGGAACAGGTTCGGCGCCCGTCCAATAAAACATTTCCGTATCTGGGCCCTGCGGTCCCGGGTTTTTGCCGCCAGCCGGCCACCAGTTGTCTTCTTTCCCGAGTTTAGCGATGCGCTCTGGAGCGATTCCGCAGGCGATCCATCGGTCGTACGATTCTTGATCAAATGGAGCATCGGCGTCTCCCGCGAAAACTGAAATGGCTAAACGATCTGTAGGGACGCCAAGCTTCGTCGTCAAAAAATCAAAACTGTATTGAATGGCTTCTTGTTTGAAATAGTCGCCAAGCGACCAATTTCCAAGCATCTCAAAAAACGTGAGATGCGTATCGTCGCCCACTCCATCAATGTCGCCCGTGCGCAAACACTTTTGCACATTGACCAAACGCGTCCCCGATGGATGCGGTTCGCCTTTCAAAAAAGGCACCAACGGATGCATGCCGGCTGTGGTGAACAGCACGGACGGATCATTTTCCGGAACGAGCGATGCGGACGGAATTTCCGCATGTCCTCGTTCAATGAAAAAATCAATGTAGGCTTTGCGCAGTTCGTTGGCGATCATAGTTGGACTATCCTATCGCGCCTTGGCGGCGATATCAAGAGCGCGCTCGCAAAAATAGCGAACATTTTCAAACAGGTCGAGAGCCTTGAGTTCTTCGCGTGAAAACCAGCCAATGTCGTGCGCCTCGTCGGGAGCCAAGCGGCAGGCTTGAGACTGCGCGAAACAGACATAGCCCAAATCAAGATGTTTGTGGGTATCGGTATAATCGTGCAGATTGACAAAATGCGGTCTGCGCAACAGTTTTGAGTGCGGCAATTGAACATCGTCAATGCTCTCGAGAAACGTCACGGCCAAACCGCACTCCTCTTCAATTTCTCTCAACAAGGCCTCGTCGGTATCCTCGTGCAATTCCACATGCCCGCCAATTTGAATCCATGTGTTGAGCCTCTTGTGATGCATGAGCAAGATCTTGTCTTCATAGATGATGAAGGCACTCACAGTAAAATCGATGAGCTCGTGAATGTGGGACATACGACTTCTTTATCCTGAATGTGATCAGTGCATTTTCTTATTTCGAAGTTCGCGTAGAGCATCCCAATCCTTTTCATGTAATGCTTTTCTTGCTCGTTCTCTTGTATTGGGGTCTTGCATGAGATCGTTGAATTGTTTGCCGCTCATACTCAATTCGGATGTCCATCTCATATCTGATGGAAATGGAACTAACTCATTTGGTCTATTTCGCAGTGGTTCATCATCTTCTCTTACTTTTGCTGGTGGACCTTCTTTGCCGTCCAACATGATTTTCTCGACGTGTTCCTCTTCTGTTAATCCTGCAATCTCATTTCGTAATTCTGCAGTTAAACCACGCTTTAGTTTTTCGTTGATTTCAGGATCACTCCTTCCAATAATGTTGCCGTGCTCGTCTAAACCACCGGTGATTTTTATTCTCCATATTTCACTTTGGTATAAAAAAACAACCGTAAGAACACCGTTTTCGCCAGCCATCTTGTGTTTGGGAAGAAAAATACGGGAGAATTTTTTCATCTGTTCTGATAAATGTTCTCTCTGTTTTTGGTCGAGGCCGATCATTTCGTCATAGTCAATGGTAAAATCGACATTTGGATATTTTTCCATACGTCCAATTAACCATTTTGCAATATCATCAGGCACTTCTTCTTTTTTACCTTGCATTGTGAGTCCGTAAATGATCATAGGT
>Ga0155246_136_pt3 | contig 19891 bp, 24 predicted proteins | sample RifCSPhighO2_02_FD_106214 | JGI IMG/M metagenome (GOLD analysis project Ga0155246, IMG submission 106214) | Candidatus Uhrbacteria bacterium RIFCSPHIGHO2_02_FULL_53_13 | reverse complement strand
AGCACCGTGCGCGTGTTGCGGAAAAATATTTTCTGAAGTTCCTTCTTCAGATCCTCAATCCCGCTCCCTGCGCGACCGATGACAAATCCCGGCTTGGCCGTATGAATCGTAATGGTCACGCTCTTGCGCGATCGGTCAATCGTAACCTTGTGAAGACTCGCCTCACGGAATTTCTTTTTCAAATACGCCCGAATACGAACATCATCTTTCAAAAATGATTTGAAGTTCTTTATCGAAAACCACTTCGAGTCCCATGTCTCGATCGTACTTAGCCGAAACGCCTTTGGATGCACTTTGCTTCCCATAGATTATGCTTGCTTGTTGGTTGGAGAGCTCTTTTTTGCTCGCGGAGCGCGCGGCTTGGTTGCCGTCGTTCGCGGTTTTGTTGCAGGCTTTTTTGCCGCTCCTGCACGCTTGGCCGTCGGGGTTTTTGCCGACGAAGCACGCTGTTTCACAGCCGACTTTTTTGTGGTTGGCGCATCAGCCAACGCTTTCTTTGCCGTCGTTTTTGCCACAGCGCCCTCACGCGGTGCTACCGTCACGCTCACATGGCTCGTGCGCTTGCGAATCATCCCCGCTCGACCGAACGCGCGCGGTTGCGACCGCTTGTACGTCGGACCCTGGTCCACCACAATCTGCGCAATATAGAGCGCTTCACGTTGCAAGTGATCGTTGTGCACGGCGTTGGCAACCGCTGATTCGATGAGCTTACGCACAGGACGTGCGGCCGCCTTTGACGAAAACCGAAGCTGGGCCAACGCCTCATCCACCGACAGGCCGCGCACCACATCAACCACGAGTCGTACCTTTCGTGGCGACATGCGCAAGAAGCGAAGTTTGGCGGATGTTTGTACCATAGTTACTCTTTCTTTCCGGAGTGTCGAATAAACTTACGCGTGGCGGAAAACTCTCCGAGTTTGTGGCCGACCATGTTCTCGACAATGACAATCGGCACATGGACTTTCCCGTTGTGAATCCCAAACGTATATCCAACCATTTGAGGCGTTACCACCGCCGAACGATTCCACGTCTTGATCACCTGCTTTGAACCGACCGGAAGAGCGGCCGCCTTTTTGAGAAGGCGCTCGTCAACGTTGGGTCCTTTTTTCAGACTGCGTGACATACGGAGTGACAGTTATCGTTGCTTACGTTTTCGACGCTGGAGAATAAGGCGATCGGAACTTTTTTTGCGGCGTGTTTTGACTCCCAACGCCGGTTTTCCGCTCGGCGTCTTTGGATGCTTCAATCCAATAGGGTTGTTGCCCTCTCCACCGCCATGCGGGTGATCCACGGGGTTCATCGCCTTTCCACGCACCGATGGACGAAATCCGCGATGACGCATGCGTCCCGCTTTCCCCCAGCGGATGAGACGGTGATCAACGTTGGACACCTGTCCGATCGTCGCCATGCAGTCCCGACTCACCAAGCGCACCTCACCAGACGGCAAACGCACCTGCGCATGCTTGCCATCCACGCCCATGAACGTGGCGACGTTTCCCGCTCCGCGCACCAGAGTTCCGCCGGCTCCCGGTTGCAGTTCCACGTTATACACGTGCATGCCCTCCGGAATCAAGTACAGCGGATATCGGTTCCCCGGCTTCATGGGTCCTTTCTTCACGTCCGAGATCACCGGCATCCCAACCACGGCCCCAAGCGGCGCAAGGATGTAACGCTTTTCACCATCGGCGTACGTAACAAGAGCAATGCGCGCGTTGCGATTTGGATCATACTCGATCGCGGTGATCTTTGCCGGAATGCCAAACTTCTCACGTTTGAAGTCAATGATGCGCACTTTGCGTCGCGCTCCGCCTCCGCGATGACGCACGGTAATTTTTCCGTTCGTGCGTCCGGAGTGCTGTTTGCGCGGCTTCAAGAGCTTTCGCACCGTTGCCTTTCCGGTGACATCGTCAAACGTCTGGACGCTGGATTTGCGCCGACCGGCAGAGGTTGGTTTATATCGTTGGATAGGCATACGATCTATTTTGCATCAAACACATCAATCGTTTCTCCGCTCTTGAGATACACGAATGCTTTCTTGTAGTCGCGTCGCACACCGCTCCGTCGGCCAAATCGCACGTGCTTTCCATCCATGGCAAGCATGTTCACGCGCCGCGGCATGACGCCATACAGCTCTTTGATCGCATGTTTGACTTCGACTTTCCCACAGGAGGAATAGACCTCAAACACGTACACGCCTTCGGACGCCAATACCGCGGATTTTTCCGTAATGAGCGGACGGCGCAAAACGCGATACGCCTGACGGCCGGCTTTCTTGGCTGTTTTTACTGGTGATGGTTTCGCCACAGCTTTTCTCAACGTCGTCTTCCCTTCGCGCTTTTGTGTCGCGGTCTTTTTTGCGGGAGTGTTCGCCGTCGCGTCCGCTTCCTTCACTGTATCCAAAGCCTTCGAAGTCATCGTCTGCTCTTCGTGCTTTTCCACAAGATCTTTTTTCTTTCCAAACAACCCCATACTAGTTGAAATGCGTTACGAGAGTCTCCAAATCTCCTTTCGATACGACCACGCGATGTGCCTTGAGCACATCAACAACGTTCAAGCTGTTTGGCGCGATTGTCTCTGTCTTTTGAACATTACGCGCACCAAGACGCACGGAGGTGTTCGATGGATCAACCACAAGAAGCGTGCGTCCATCGGCATGAGGAAGAGCTAAAAGCGCTTTCATCATCACCGATGTTTTGGGCGTATCAAATTTTAAATCGTCCACAACGACAAATCGGTCGTTCGCCACTTTGTCCGAAAGCACCATATACAGGGCCTTGCGACGAGCTTTGCGGTTCATCTTCACGCCGTATTCACGATCGCTGTTTGGACCAAACGTAATGCCTCCGCCGGACCAAATCGGTGATCGTCGCGAACCGTGCCGCGCACGTCCCGTCCCTTTTTGCTTCCACGGCTTGCGCCCACCTCCACGAACTTCTCCGCGATCTTTGGTATGCGCAATCACCGCACGCGCATTCGCCATTTGTGCCACAACCGCTTCGTGCACCAAGGCTTCGTTCGGCTCCACGCAAAACATACGCTCCGGAAGGGTCACGGTTCCGACGGATTCCCCATGAAGGTTGTACACCTTGATTTCCATAAGTTATGCGACCGCTTGAATCAAAACCGTGCTATTGCGGCTTCCGGGAATCGCGCCTTTCAAGGCAAGGATGTGTTCTTCAACGCGCACCTGTGCCACTTCCAGATTTTTCACCGTCACGCGCTGATTGCCCATTTGTCCGGCCATGCGCACTCCCTTGAACACATGCTGTGGACCGCCGGCACCGACAGATCCCGACATGCGAACCTGGTCTTTCGTTCCGTGCGTTTTTGGGTGCCCATGAAATCCGTGACGTCGAACAACGCCCTGAAATCCGCGACCCTTGGACGTGCCAATGACATGGACTTTTTCACCGACGGTAAAAGCCGAAACATCTACCGTCGCTCCCACGCTCATGTCGGTGTCGTCCGCGCGAAATTCTCTTACTTCATCAAACGTTCCAAGGTTCTTCCAGGCAACCGCTTGCGCTTTTGCGACGCGCTTTTTGCTTCCGGTTGCGAGCTGTACCGCGCAATACCCGTCGCGATCGAGCGTTTTCACCTGCGTTACAACGTTCGGCATAGCTTGAACCAAGGTCACGGGAACTACCGTGCCGTCTTCCCTAAACAACTGGGTCATGCCAATTTTTTTGCCAATGATTGCTTTCATGTATTTCCGGTTCAAAAAACCAGAAGTCTTTCATGGAACTCTCCATAAAAGGCTTCTAGCCTTCTTCATGTGCCCGAAGAATGTGGCTCTGCGTTATTCAATTGAAATCCCCTTTCGATTGAACGATTCGTTGTGCCCCAGAAGGTTTTCCTGTAGAGAGTCGCCCAACAGGCGACTGCCACAAAATCTTTCTTCTATGCACGCGTCGTTCTAATGTGAACCGCGAACCTGTCCTTGGCTCTCCTGCGAGCCAAGATCTCTTTCTACATCTTGATTTCTATGTCAACTCCCGAAGGCAAGTTGAGACTCATGAGTGCATCCATGGTTCGCTCGGACGGATCCAGAATGTCGAACAAACGCTTGTGTGTCCGCATCTCGAACTGATCTCGCGCCGTTTTGTGAACAAAGGTCGATCGGTTCACCGTGTATTTTTTTTTCTCCGTCGGAAGCGGCACGGGACCCAGCACCTTGGCCCCGCTACGCTCCACCGTTTTCACGATGATCTCGGTTGCCTGATCAATAATTTTGTGATCATAGGCGCGAATTTTAATACGAATGCGCTGTGTGTCACCTCCTTTGTTTGCCGTTTCAGTTGCCATAAAAGGTACGAAAAGCGGGGGCGCACAAGCGCCCCCATTCCTATGATTATGCAATAATCTTTGTCACCACACCCGCTCCAACCGTGCGACCGCCTTCGCGGATTGCAAAGTGTGTCTGTTCTTCGAGCGCGACCGGCTGGATGAGCTTGACCTTCAAGTTGACCGTGTCACCAGGCATCACCATCTCAGCGCCGCCAAGATCGTTCACTTCACCCGTCACATCGGTTGTACGAATAAAGAATTGCGGCTTATAGCCCTTGAAGAACGGTTTGTGTCGTCCGCCTTCTTCCTTGGTCAACGCGTAAACCTCCGTTTCAAACTCGGTATGCGGGGTCACGGAACCTGGAACAGCCACAACCTGACCGCGCTGAACGTCTTCCTTCTTTACCCCGCGCAAGAGCAATCCGGCATTGTCTCCGGCCTGCCCCTTATCGAGCTGTTTGTTGAACATCTCAATTCCTGTGACAACCGTCTTCTGCGTCTCACGAATTCCGACAATTTCTGCTTCGTTGTTCAAGTTGATGGTACCGCGCTCAATGCGTCCCGTCACCACCGTTCCGCGTCCTTCAATAGAGAAGACGTCCTCCACCGGCATCAAAAACGGCTTGTCCGTATCGCGGACCGGCTCTGGGATGTACTCATCAAGCGTCTTGATCAAATCGAGAACCGGCTTGGCCTTCTCGGCATCCGAAGGATTTTCGAGAGCCTGCAATGCAGAACCGCGAATGATCGGAGTTTTATCCCCGGGATATTCATATTTTTTGAGCAGATCGCGCACTTCTTCTTCCACGAGGTCCACCAACTCCGGATCGTCTACCTGATCAATTTTATTCAAGAAGACCACGACATACGGCACACCAACCTGGCGAGCAAGCAAGATATGCTCGCGCGTTTGAGGCATAGGGCCGTCCGCCGCGCTCACCACCAAAATAGCTCCATCCATTTGAGCCGCGCCCGTAATCATGTTCTTCACATAGTCGGCGTGGCCAGGACAGTCCACGTGCGCATAGTGACGACCTGCAGACTCATACTCAACGTGAGCCGTCGCGATCGTAATACCGCGTGACTTAGACTCCGGGGCCTTATCGAGCGCGTCCACGCTCTTTTCAGATGCCTTCATGCCGCTTGCCGACAATACCTTCAAGATGGCTGCAGTCAGCGTCGTTTTACCATGGTCCACGTGACCGATGGTTCCAACGTTTACGTGCGGCTTACCTCGTTCAAATTGCTCTGCCATAACGTATGATGACGTGCCATCTGAACACTCGATTGTGCATCAGATACAGCACAGAATAAATAAAATTGCGAAATCGCAATAGAGATCCAAACTATGAGCGAGCGGATGATAACACCTCCCCCAAAAAGGCGCAAGTCCAAGCAGTAAAATCTCTCGACCGCTACTCCACCGGTTCCAGATAAAACTGTTCCTCACCCATTCCATCATTTTGTTCCTGTTTTTCGGCTAAAACTGGAGCATCGTTCACGATCACATTATTGACCGAGCCTTTTGTGTCTTTTGGCTTTTGAAATATGGGTTTTTCGAGGGTTTTTTGTACTTGTGGCTGGTTCTTTTCTTCCTTATCAACAGCCTCACTCTCTATCATGTCCTCCCTAACAGATTGCTTGAGCGAAGAAAATCCAATGAGCTCCGCGTAAGCCGTGAGCGACATGACGACAATCGGCTCGTCTCCTTGTGTGTTAGTTACCACCAACTTATCCCCAGTGGTCTGTGCAAAACGCAGGACTTTTTCGAAGTTTGGGTGCATATTTGAAAAAAAGTGAGTGGTGAGTAGTGAATAGTGAGTAGTGGGCTTGCATAGCGCTTGCGAAGCCTCAACGGAACATCATCTTATCACGATGTGCGAGAGGTGCAAGATAAATAGCCGCCCCGCAACAGATGTCGGGGGCGGCATACAATCAAGAGGCTCGAGCGGGCACCATCTCCTGGAGCTCGGCCAGCGTGCGGAAGGTTGGACTCAGAACGAGGAGCTCCTCGAACGTACCGACCGCTTCGATCTGCGGATAGTCATCGTCAAGCTCCGTTGCCGGACGCAGGACGATTACGCGGTCGCAGAATCGAATCGTGCTAAAGCGGTGCGCAATAATAAGCGCCGTCACGCCTTCACGGAGAATCTCTTCGATGCCCGACTGCACGCGACGCTCCGTGAGCGCATCGAGCGAACTGGTCGCCTCATCGATGATGATGAAACGCACGCGTTGAATAATCGCCGCGGCAATCATCAGGCGCTGTTGCTCACCTCCGGAGAGCTTGACGCCCGTCCTGCCGACGCGCGTATCAAGGCCATCGCGGAACCGCTCGCGCAAAGCAAGCTGTACGCGAGAGAGCACCGCCCAGATGTGTTCGTCCGTCACGGCTTCGCGCTCCTCTTCCGAAAGCGCGTAGAGCACGTTGTGGCGGATCGTCCCATCAAGAATGGGCGGCTTTTGCGGAATGTGCGCAATCTGCGTCAGAACCTCCGAGAGGTCGAGTGTGCGCAGATCGTCTCCGTTGAGCCGTACCTCACCCTCGTCCGGATCGAAGTCGCGCAAGAGCAAACGCGCAATCGTCGACTTACCGGAACCGGTCATGCCGACAAGCGCCACGCGCTCGCCGGGCGCAACCGTCAACGACACGTCCTTGAGCACCGGCCGTGCTCCGCGTTCGTGACCATCGTACGTGTGCGTGACACTCTTGAACTCAACCGAAATGGGACCCTCGCCCGAAAGTCCAGGCGCATCCGGAAGACTCACGACACTGGGCGGAACCGTCAGCGCTTCCATCATGGAGCGGATGGACGGCATGTTCCACGACACGACGCGTTCCACCTGCCCGATTTGCCACAGGTTGTCAGCAATCCCGTGCGACCAGATGAACAGCGGCACGAGCACCGCCAGTTCAACGCGGCTCTGCTCGATTTGCCAAACCGAGTAAGCGAGCACGCCTGTGACCACCACCGCGCGCACGATCGCGCGCAAGTTGGATATGGTTATGTACCACATCCAGAAGGCACGATCCTTTTTGATGATGTCGCCAAACCAACGGTCCATGAACGCAACGTCCACGGCCTCTTTGGCGCTGTGTTTGACGCGTGTCACCAAATCCCACACGTCGTTGCGGTACCGGTTGTGCCGGCGAAATTCCCGATCCAGCGGCGTGCAAACGGCCATCACCTTGCGGTTCAAGTACACCATCCACGCAAGGTAGTGCAGAAGGAGCGCCGTCATCACCAACCCCGCAAAAGGACTGATGACGAACAGGAACACGAACGAAATACCAAGGCGCAGAAGCGACGCGAAGCCCTGAAACACGAGCATGTCCGTCAAACCCATAATGCGCCCGCGCGCCTTTTCAAGGTTTGACGCGCTCAAGCGGCTGCCTTCGGAGGTGTGCTGTCCCACCGACTGGGCAAAGAATAGCTCGGACATCCGCTTATCACTCGTTCCCATGTTGTGCCCAATCGCCCATTCGCGATGCCAGGACATCACCATGTTGGACAGCTGCGCCAAGGCAAGCGAGGCGCCAACCCCTCCAACGAACCACCACATCCTGCCGTTACGGCCCGTTGACAGGTCATCAACGATGAGACCCAAGAGCCACATTGGCAACAGTGAAAATGCCGAGGCCAGAATCTGCCACCTGAACATGCGCCCCAATCGGAAGCGGCCATGCTCGTCCATCAATTCCGTCCAAATCCACTTGAGCACACTCACGCTACTCTGCATCTGCAAAAGATACGAGCGAACGTTCTGTGCCGATTCCACCATTTGTTGATCTACGTGTTCGCGATCGTCCATGGTGTTTTTTTCGTCAATCCAAACCAAGGCTCCAGCGATAAAAAACCGTATTCTTGAAACCGTGATTTGGATTGACGATTTGTAATGAGCGTTTCGCGCACCTTCTTAGACGCTGAAATCCCGCGTTTTGCGGGATTTTTGAAGAAACAAGTTTGCAAAACAACTTACTTCTTAGAAAATCCCGCAGACATGCCCAGGTGAATCGTGCTGGCAAACACAACGCCTCCGCCATCAACTTTTGATGGCATGATCCAACGATTGATTGTGTCGTACATCGGGTTCATAGATGGTTTGATCCGAGAATATCTCACAATGAAACCCTTGTCAAGCGCCCCTGCGTACCTTGACAGAACAGCCTTTTTTGTGTAGCGTGCGATGTGTTGGAGATGTCATGAACGGCGTACAAAGCGAAACACGCCCAATAGATGAAGTTGCGTTTGTGCCGTTGGTGCCGGGAACCATTGAAGCCGGAGGCACCGTGTTTGAAATAGGATCCGAGGACGGAGAACGCCTCCACGGCTACCAACGCATCGGTCAGATGCGTTCAATGGTTCGCACGAAAATCGAGTGGTTGCGTGAGCGTTCCGGCGGGAGCGAAAGCACGGCACTGTATTTGGAGTGCCAGTACCGGCTCGGCGTGCACTGCTCGGTACATACAAAGGACTTGGACACGCCGCGTGTGGTTCGGCGGTTCGTGTACGAGAACAACATGGAAATGCAGCTCCGCATTGGAGATCTCCTTGCCATCACAAGCAAGAAGACGCTACGGCAACTCTGGAGCCCGTTGCACTTGAAGAACGCGCACCAGAAAAATCCGCGCGACATCACTCCATTTCGAGAGTGGCGCCGCATGTGGACCGGCGCGCTTGCCGTGGCGCGCATCGAGTGGGCGTTCCGCATGCTCGGCATGCGCGTTCAGCGCGCCTCAATCGTGGACGACCGATCACATTGCACTGATCTTGTGGCCGAAGGCAACGAGATTACGTGCGCAATTCAGGTCAAAGGAACGAGCCGCCATGCGGATCTCTTCCTCACGACCTTCACCGGTCCTCCGAGCGATGAGGAACCATTTGAAGTGCGACGCTTTTATCGCGGTGCCGAGCAGATGGCCGGGCGCTACGGAGGACCGTGGGTGCCGCTGTTTGTAGAGCTCGGTCTAAGGCATAGAAACAAGATGCGCTCACCTCCTCCCGCGTGGGAGGTTGAGGACCCGTGGCTCCCCCGAACCATCGTGGAGGTGCTACGCCAACCTTAACACTACCTCAACGGGTGCCAATGCTGTCGGCGCCTGTTGATCTTTTTCTGGCCGCGAGCGCCTGTGTCTTGTTTTCAAGAAATGTACCCATCCGACTGCAAGGACCAGAGCCGATCGTACAATCCTCCTTTTTTAATCAGCTCGTCATGCGTTCCAATATCAACAATTTTTCCGCGCTCCATAACGGCGATTTGATCCGCCAAATAGACAGTTGAAAGACGATGCGCAATCAAGATGGACGTCCGTCCCTTCATCACCTCTTTGAGCGTTTGCTGAATACGGTGTTCTGTTTCGCTATCAAGCGCGCTTGTTGATTCGTCGAGGACTAGAATCGGAGGATCGGCCAAAAAGATACGCGCAAGAGCAATGCGCTGACGCTCGCCGCCCGAGAGCTTTACGCCGCGCTCGCCCACGATACTGCGGTACCCGTTTGGCAAGCGCCGAATATAGTCGTGCGCCTGCGCCATTTTGCACGCATGCACCACCTCGCGTTCCGTAGCATTCGGTTTCACAAACTTCACATTGTTTAGAATCGTATCGTGAAAAAGATAGGTGTCCTGCGTCACGACGCCAATGTGCCGCCGCAAAGATGTGAGCGTGTAGAGGCAGTGGTCTTTGCCGTCAACGTGCACGCACCCGCGCGTCGGGTCAATCGTGCGGTTGATGAGCTTCACCAGTGTGGACTTCCCCGCGCCGCTTGGACCCACGAGTGCACAACTTGTTCCTGCCGGAATGGTTAAGTCAATGCCGAGCAGTGTCGCGCGCGATTGATCCCCATAGGTAAAGTGCACGCCCTTGAGCTCGACATCTCCCACAATTTTTTTCAGAGGGACGGCATCGTCGCGTTCCTTGAGATCGTTGATTTCATCCGCCAAATCCGTGTACAAGCGCAAATGAGAAACGCCCATGCTCATGCGCGGGAGCGAGTTGCCAATCACGTGCTGAATTGGAGACAGGAGATAGTTCAACATGCCCAAGAACGTGATGAGCGTTCCGAGCGTCGTGCTTCCGTTGGCAACCAAATAGACGCCGACAATAAACACCGCCGCTCGACCCAAGAGCGTCAGTGTACTACCGGTTCCGTGAAACAGCGCCCAAAAGACATTCATTCGCAGTTGCCGAACAACCACTTGACGCATGAGCGACGCGAATGTGCGGGCGCGGCGATCTTCTTGCGCATAGTCTTGCACGACGCTGATGTTGCCAATGCTCTCGCCAACATGACGCGAGAGCGCCGCCCAGCGATGATCGAGCTGTTCTTGTTTTGGACGCGCTTTCTTCCAACCGTAGTATCCAAGCCATATCGCTATCGGCAACATAATCAGTGACGCAATAGTGAGACGCCAATCTAAGATCAGGCCCGCGATGACCACCGCGGTGAAAGTCAAAACGGTCGGAATGACTTGTTCGACAATATCTCCGGGAACCCAAAACAGCGCTTCCCACGCTTGATCGAACACTTTGACCGTGCGTCCGGTTGAAAGGCGCGAAAAGCGCTGACGGCTCCAGCTCAACATATCCCGCACCGCCGAGCACGCAAAATTTAGCCCGAGGATGTTGTTCGCTTTCCAAAAAATGTAGCGCCCCACAATGTTGAGTGTCACATTAATCACAAACACACCAATCCAAAGTGCAAGAAGCACGGCGACGCCGTTCACGATCGTTTCGGGATGCTGATCGCGCAGAGCATCAACAATGACGTCCACCATTTTTCCATAGAGAATCGGATCAAGGACGGCCAGCGCTGATCCCAATACCAAAATCAAAACAACAACGGCATAGCGCAGTCGAGTGCCCTGCCAGTTTTCCGTCACCAGTTTTTTGACACGCCTCCAATCAGACATGAGATCAGTATATCAAAACAAACACGAGCCCAAGACCCGTACTTGTTGAATCCGCGATGTCATCTGTGTGAGCCAAAATCCATTGCTATCGTTTTCCACATGGACTGAATTTCTTCGGCCGAAAAGATATCGCGCATGATGTCCTGAAACAATCTCCAAACACTATGCCGTGGCTGATACATGATAGGACCACCGACAGGCCGGCCGTGTTTAAACCAGCGAGCACGCCGCTCTACAATCGATGTGTCAGGATGTACGACAACCACAACATCATCCAATCGATCCTGAAGTTCCACTCGACTCATTGCGGCATACGCTCTTTTGCGCACAGCACTCTTCTCGGATACGGTGTATTGCACCCCAATATTGTGAGCTGTATTCACACGATCCGCATCAAGAACATGGACAACAAAATCGATCCTGTTTCTAATGTCGTCAAACAAATCTACCGGAGAAACTTGAAACGGCAAACTATAATCTATGCTGATGCGTTTGAGAAAGGTGATCGCCTCACGTTCTGCCGTTATGCCAAATTGTTCACTATTCATCCTTCTTTTTCGCGATGTGAGCGTATTGTAATAAGCCTTTCGTTTTTTTTCACTCGCTAAGCCACTCGACGATTCACTGATAGAAATCTGCTCGTCAAGCAAAGAACGCAACTGATTTTTGGCCCTCTCCACAAGATAGCGTTTTGCAAGACGTCGAGGGAATGTTTCTTTATCTATCGCGTACGTCACGCCAATTCAAGATCAGCCAATATCATGCCAATCGTTGCGAAGGAGCTCTCACCGATATCATTATGAGAGACCACGGCGTTTTGTTCAGCATCATACGTTGCCGGTCGATCATCTTCTCCAGCCGCTAAATGGCATTCGGGACGATCAAGACAGGCGAGTTGTTCTTTGAGCTCAACAAAAATGTCACGCTTTTTTTGTTGAATCTCAAAAATTTCACTCTGTGTCTCTGGATGGGTGAGGAGTGTTTTTGCGGCATCCTGCAGAACCGTGTCTAGGCGACGTGACCACTCGTACAGTTCCGGATCGCTGACATCGAATGAAAGATCTCGTTCTTCATTGGCAAGATCGCGCATGGCATGGATGCCCTTTTCCATCTCTGGCCTCATAACGTGCAGGCTACTTCCCGCGTTCTTCTTTAATTCTTTCGGCGATGTTGTTTGGCACTTGGCTGTACTTTTCAAATTCCATAGAGTAGTTGCCTCGCCCTTGCGAGATGGAGCGCAGTTGCGTGGCATAGCCGAACATTTCAGCGAGCGGCACAGATGCGCGAATAAGTTTTACCTCTCCGCGGTCCGTCATTTCGTTGATTTGTCCGCGCTTGGCGCTCAAATCTCCAATCACGTCGCCCATGAAATCTTCTGGCACCGTCACTTCCACCTTCATAATCGGCTCGAGCAAAATGAGTCCCGCCGCGCGCGCCGCCGCTTTGAGCGCCATGGAACCGGCGACTTTGAAAGCCATTTCAGACGAGTCGACTTCGTGGTACGAACCGTCAATCAAGTGCACCTTGATGTCAATGAGCGGATAGCCGGCAAACACGCCCGACGCCGCCGCCTCCTTCATGCCTTTATCCGTTGGGCTGATGTACTCGCGCGGAATGGAACCGCCCTTAATCTCATCCAAAAATTCGTATCCTTTACCAGGCTCATTCGGTTCAATCGTAATCACCGCGTGTCCAAACTGACCGCGACCGCCCGACTGCCGAACAAACTTCCCTTCTCCTTCGGCGGACTTAGTGATCGTTTCGCGATACGACACCTGCGGCTGTCCCACGTTCACCTCAACACCAAACTCGCGCTTCATGCGATCCACAATCACTTCAAGATGAAGTTCGCCCATGCCGGCAATCAAGGTTTGATTCGTTTCCTCGTCCGACCACACACGGAATGTAGGATCCTCTTCCGCGAGCTTTGAGAGCGCCATGCCCATCTTCTCTTGATCAACTTTCGTCTTCGGCTCAACGGCAATCGAGATGACCGGTTCGGGGAACGTAATAGACTCGAGTAAAACCGGACGTGCGGGATCACACAGCGTGTGGCCCGTAGTGACGTTCTTGAGCCCAACGGCTGCGGCGATTTCCCCAGCAAACACTTCCGAGATTTCCTCACGCTCGTTGGCATGCAAACGCACGATGCGCCCGATGCGTTCCTTATCTCCGGTCGAGGCGTTGAGCACATACGATCCGGCCGCCAATCTTCCAGAGTACACGCGAATGAAACACAGCTTCCCGACAAACGGATCGGTCGCAATTTTGAACGCCAGCGCCGCCATCGGCTCCGCGTCATCAGCCTTCACTACGATCTCTTTCTCCAAATCGTCCGGATCGGTTCCGGTAAGCGGAGGCACATCGAGCGGACTTGGCAGTAATGCCACCACATAGTCGAGCATCATTTGCACGCCTTTGTTTTTGAGCGCCGATCCAAGCAAAACCGGCACGATGTCAAGATGGATAGTCGCCTTTCGCAGAACGCGCACCAAATCTTCGTACGTTGGCTCCTTTCCGCCAAGGTACGCGTCCATGAGGTCGTCATCATTTTCCACGATGGCCTCAATCAGCTTCGCTCGCCATTCCTTTGCCTCATCCACATAGGCCGATGGGACCTCCGTCTCTTCAATAATCTTACCGAGTTCGTCCTTATAGATGAACGCCTTCATTTTCAGAAGATCAATAATGCCGACAAAGTCACTCTCCAAACCGATCGGCAATTGAATCGGGTGCGCTTTTTTGGTGAGACGTGTGCGAATGGACTTCAAGTCCTTCATAAAATCCGCCCCCGTGCGATCGAGCTTGTTGACAAAGCACATGCGCGGCACATGATATTTGTCCGCTTGGCGCCACACGGTCTCCGATTGCGGCTCCACTCCGGCCACGCCGTCAAACACGACGACGCCGCCGTCTAAAACGCGCAGTGAACGCTCCACCTCGACGGTAAAGTCCACGTGTCCCGGAGTATCAATGATGTTGATGCGATGATCCTTCCAAAAACAGGTTGTCGCCGCCGCCGTAATTGTGATGCCGCGCTCCTGCTCTTGTTCCATCCAATCCATCGTCGCCGCCCCTTCGTGCACTTCTCCAAGCTTATGTTTGCGTCCCGTATAAAACAGGATGCGTTCGGACACGGTTGTTTTTCCGGCGTCAATGTGCGCAATGATTCCAATGTTGCGTACCCGTTCCAGCGGGTATTCTCTTGCCATAGAATGAGCGATTAAAATCGAGCAAAATGCGCGAACGCTCGGTTGGCTTCCGCCATGCGTTGCACGTCGTCTTTCTTTTTCACCGCCGCACCGTTGCCTTCGGCGGCATCCATCACTTCCTGCGCCAAGCGCTCGGCCATCGGCGCGCCCTTTCGCGCGCGTGCGCCATCGAGCATCCAGCGAAACGCGAGCGTCGTGCGACGATCACCGCGCACCGGCATAGGAACTTGGTAGTTGGCGCCGCCCACACGACGGCTCTTCACTTCCAAGTTTGGCATGACGTTTTGCATAGCCGTATCAAACACATCGATCGGATCTTGCTTGGTTTTTTCCGAAATAATCTCAAACGCACGATACACCACCGATTGGGCGATCGTTTTCTTGCCGTCGTGCATCACGTAATTGATGAGTTTTGCAACCAAGATGTTTCGGAATTTTGGATCCGGCGTCAACGAACGCCGTGGGGCTTGCTTTCCGCGCATAGGTCTTATTTCTTCGGTTTACGCGTTCCGTATTTAGAACGGCTGCGTGTGCGGCCTTCAATGCCCGTAGTGTCGTACACTCCGCGGACAATGTGGTAACGCATACCCGGCAAGTCTTTGACACGACCGCCGCGAATAAGCACTACCGAATGCTCCTGAAGATTGTGTCCTTCGCCCGGAATATAGGCGAGCACCTCCATACCGTTGGAGAGACGCACGCGAGCGACTTTTCGCAGAGCCGAGTTTGGCTTCTTTGGAGTCGTCGTGTACACACGAACACACACGCCGCGCTTGAGCGGGTTTTTGGTGCGCGAGTGTTTGCGATGCAAGGTGTCCAGCGTCCAAGAGAGCGCCGGCGTTTTGCTCTTGTTAGGCTTCGCTTTGCGCGGTTTGCGCAAGAGCTGATTCATGGTTGGCATGAATTTATGACATCATCTTCGCTTTGATGCTTCCCGCTGCTACGGAGCGGTACTCCAAAGAGAAGAAAGAATAAGGTAGCGCCAATGAGGTTATAGTCATCACACTATGAAACAGGAATTAGCATTTTTGAAACAGAGCGAAGTCCGACGCTCTGCAGGGAGAAAAAACCGCAGATGTAGCCGTAGCTACATTGAGGATTTTTTCTTCCGAAGAGCTAGGAATTCGCCTGTTTCAAGAATGATGGAGTCCTGTTTCATAGTGTGATGACTATAGGTGTAACACCTCTTGGATGGCAGGAGTATATGAGTCCTTGCAAAAAATGTCAACAGTCCTTAGACAGTCCTTAGTATGTTGTTAGTGGCATCATGAACGTTCACCACATCGGACTTTACACCCTTGCAATTTTGTTTGCATCTTGCGCCATCTCGTTCGGCCTCGGTGCCAGTTTCGACATTTGGCGTGCTCATAAGTATCAGCTCGTAGATCGTGATGGGTTCACAGTGAAGCATACCATTCTCGAGAAAGCACTCATCGTGCTGTTCTCGATCATGTTCTCATTTCTGTGCGTTGGTAATGCTACACTCATTGCACAGTACACATTCATCCGAGAGGAGTTTCTGTCTTTCGGCTTTGCAAGCATTTTTGTTTTGACGAGCATTCTCTAGTCCTCTTGGGAGCATTCTGCTCCTCACAGTATCGACGAGACCTCATGGAAGGTTCGGCATGATTACCGCCTCTTCTCTTCTAACCGCCCGATTCAGGGCGGTTGCGTTTTACGAAAGTGTTGGTTTACAAAAACGTGGCGCCGCCAAGGAAGACGTTCAACGCGAGCCATTGCACAAACGAAAACAGTGTTGAAAAAACTCCGAGATTCAAAACAGCGTCGATCACGAGCACGGCGATCAGTATCCACATCCCCTGCGTTTCCAGGCGATAGCGCAGCTCTGCGTGTTGCGGCTTGTCGAGCGCGGTAAGAAGCAGTTTAGAACCGTCAAGCGGCGGAATGGGAATCAAGTTGAAGAACATGAGCGCGAGATTGATAATGACACTAAAACCAAGAAAAATCATGAGCGCGTTATTCGGTTCCAGCGCTCTCGTTGTGGCGATGACAGAGAACACGAGCGAGAACACCACTGCGAGCAGTAAATTGGAAAACGGCCCAGCGAATGCGACCATCACCGGTCCCCATTTGGGCAAGCGCAAATTATGCGGATTGAACGGCACGGGCTTTCCCCATCCAAAGCCGACCACAACGAGCAAAAGCAAACCGTACCAATCGATGTGCGAGAGCGGATTGAGCGTCAGCCGGCCCATGCGCTGTGCCGTCATGTCGCCGAGCTTGTACGCCACAAACGCGTGCGCACTTTCGTGGAATGAAAGCGCAACGATGATGGCAAGAAGCACAACGATGAACAGCAACGGATTTGAGAAAAGGAGTGAGAGCATGATAGGAAGAATTGTATCACGTATCAGGTATCAAGTATCTCGCAGCGTGTGGTTCAATGAAGATGTTATAAATACCGTCTAAGCGATAGAACATAGGTTTATTTCTCGAGCCCGCCAAGCTGAATACTTGATACTTCTATTGACAAACCCTCGGCCGCACTGCTAAACTTCCGCAACAGTATACAAGCAACAAAGCTTATGGGAAAACTATGCTCACAATGTGACCGCGGAGGGTTGGTCGGAAACAGCCGGAGTAAAAGCAACATTGCCACAAAACGCAAACAGCAAGTGAATTTGCAGACAAAGCGCCTTGGCGGTAAACGACAGCTCGTTTGCACTCGGTGCATTCGAACCGCCGCGAAGACATAGTCTGAAATGGCACACAAAAAACGACCACGAAATCGTGGCCGTTTTTTGGTGCTTCGCCCAAGAGGGTCGTAATGACGATGACCATCTGGGCACCTATCTGTTCGGCGTTTATTCCAGATGACTCCGGAACAATGTCGTTTCAGTAGGTTCTGGCCGCTGGAACCCGGCTTAGGCCTATTAGTCCCAAGCACGTCTGGCTCCTTTCACGTCATGAGCTTGTCCCATTACGATAGTCTCCTCGACGAAGCACCCTTATTGTATCCCAACGTCAAGACAAGCTCAACCCATGTCATCCACAAAAGTCTCCACAGCTTTTCCACAGGACACTCTCCCGAAATTACGCCGTCTCCCGTGCATGCACCGCAAGCATTGGATAGGTTTTCTTCCCTTCGACCACCTGCTCAAGAAAATGCTTGAGCATGGTTGGCGCCTCCGGTGATGGACGAATCGCCGCCGTGCGCCGCGACAACTCCTCGTCGTCAATGTGGTAAACGTCTGCGTAATGGCGCATGCGATGTAAAACGCCTTCTTCATCAAGCTCGGCATGAAGCTGAACGGCATAGATCGGCTCACCGGGAAACGTCCACGCTTGCAACGACGACAGCTCGGTTGATGCCATATTGACAGCGCCACTCGGCAAGATCGAGACGTGATCTTTGTGTCCGAATTGTGCATCGTAAGAAACCGGCAATTGACCGAACACGGGACATGCTCGAGCACACTCATTTTGCGTCACGCGATACGTCCCAAACTGCATGCGTGCTTCGTCGTAAACAACCTCTCCACCAAACGCAACCGTCAACACATGTGCGCCATAACACGCACCGAGCGTAGGCAATGAACGCACACGTGCCTCGCGAACAAACGCGATCAAAGCATCCAAGGTTGGCAGATCACGATCGGAAACGCGAAATTCACCCGCACCGCCGATGATCAAACCATCCACGTCATCCAAAACGCACGGTTCTAGAGCGTCGCAAAATACATCAAGCGTGCGCAGTTGCGCATCTTCCAAGCCCATATGACGAATAAAGCAATTACGTTCGTGATGCTTCATTTCATCCGTACGCATTTGCACCAACAGGAGGCGCGCCATACCGCCATCAAATTCCATCGCCAAAAATGTAGCGATCGGTAATTTTTTCGTAGGTAAAGAGATCGCTCTTGTCAAAAAAACGTTGAATTTCCTCCTCGGCCGTCGTTTCCGAATCCGACGCGTGCACCAAATTTGAAGGCACATTCATTGAAAGGTCGGCGCGAATGGTGCCGGCATCGGCCTGTCGCGGATTGGTAGCGCCCACAATCTTGCGGACCTCCGCCACCGCGTCGATGCCTTCAAGAACCATCGCCACATTCGGCGTTTGCATCATGAACTGCTTGAGCGCGGCAAAAAACGGCTTTCCTTTGTGATGCGCATAGTGCTCGTCGAGCATTTCGTCCGTGAACGGAATGAGCTTGAGCGCAACGATTTTGAGTCCCTTTCGCTCAAAACGACCAATCACTTCGCCGAGCAAATCGCGCTGAAGAGCGTCCGGTTTAAGGAGAACGACCGTGCGTTGTGTATTCATAGGAGTTTTTTTGGAAATTCGCTTCACGTATTGCAAAAGAATATATCAATAAGTCGTTTTGATGTCCACCCGATCACCAAACACACGCACACGGATGGTGCCGCTTTGATCGGTTCTAAGCACGCGCGCGCCAAAATCACGCAGTCGATTGAGCACTTCGTCGTGTGGGTGACCATAACGGTTGTCGTCGCCAACTGGAATCAGCGCAATGCCCGGCTGTACAGCGCGCAAAAATGCCGCCGATGTTGAGCCGCGCGACCCTTGGTGTCCGACTTTGAGCACGTCAACGGAACGCAAACGATCCTGCGAGAGCAATCGTTGCTCCACCAACACGCCCGCGTCCCCCATCAACAGCGCGCGTTGATTGTCGCCAATTTGCAACACAATCGACGATTCGTTGACGTTATCGCTTGCCACCATGTCGCTTGGCGAAATCGGATAGAGCAGTGCCGCGCCCTCCGGCCACGCGGCATCCCACGGCGCCACGATCGGAATTTTGCGAGCCGACGAGTCCTGCAAAAAACCCTCATACCAGTCCGTGAAGTACGGCACTTGCGTCGCCACGATTGTTCCAACTTGGAAGCGCTCGGTGACGGCGTAAAGACCGCGCACATGATCGGCATGCGGATGCGTGAGCACCAAAAAATCAATGGAGCGATCCCACGGAAGCATCACTTCGCCCAGGCGAGAAAGCACATCGGTGCTCGGTCCGCCGTCAACGAGCATCTGCGTTCCATCATGCCACTCCACAAACAGACTGTCTCCTTGCCCAACATCAAACAGCGTAACCGAATAGAGCGGGCGCTCCAGCACACCGAGCCAAAACAACAATGCGGTGATGAGCGTTATCATGAGACGGTCAGCCACGGCAACGCAGCAAACAACCGAATAAGCGTCAGCATAAGATCGAGAACGAGATACGCGGGAAACACGCTCGCGACGCCGAGCCAATCCAATGGCAAATAATCCGCCAATAGACTTCCGCCGATTCCCAACAAACCGAAGCCGACCGCAAAGGGAATCAGCGGCAGAACAAAGAGGTTGGAGATGAGCGCGACGAGTGAAAGTTGGCCAAACTGAAGCCACAAGATGGGACTCGTCATGGCGGTAGCGGCTGTGGTTTCCGAAAGAATGGAGCGCAGGAGTTTTGGATAGCCGCGAAGGCGCTGTCGAATGTGCGGCGCGAGCCAAATGA
>Ga0155246_101_pt1 | contig 20337 bp, 14 predicted proteins | sample RifCSPhighO2_02_FD_106214 | JGI IMG/M metagenome (GOLD analysis project Ga0155246, IMG submission 106214) | Candidatus Uhrbacteria bacterium RIFCSPHIGHO2_02_FULL_53_13 | reverse complement strand
CGATGCGGATGCCGACAGCACTCCTACGGATTCCGCGAGCGATTCCGCAACGCCAACGGGCAGTGGTCCGACCGTGACTCCGAGCGCACCGACGGATTCAACCGGTAGTCCGGCGATCCCCGTTTCACCCACGGACTCAACCGGCGGCGGTCCTAGTGTTCCTAGCGCTTCAACAGACTCAACCGGCGGCGGCCCCGCGGACGCGGATCTTCCGCCAACGACCGTGGACGATAGTGATCTTCTGCCTGTAAGCGATGTTTCGTTCTTCGTTGCTCGCGACACGATTACGCTCACGCCACGCTCCGGCCAACTTGCGGTGCTTGGCGCGCGGCCGCTTACCGTGGAGCTCTCGATGACAAATGTCGTGGGCACGATTGATCGCGTGGAGCTTCTCGTAGGATCGTCGCGCTACCTCATGAATCCCGACAGTACGCTCGTTGCCGATCGCACGAGTGTGCTCACGCCGGTGGACATGTCGCGCTATCGTGCCGGCGTCCAAACGCCGCGCACAAATACGAGCATGGGCATTGTTATCTCGTACATGGACGGCCGTGTGCAGACGATACCGTTTACGCTCAGCGTGCAAGGGGATGGACGAGTGATATCAAGCGACGCCGATGTGCCGCTCGAAAGTCCGCGCGTCACACTTCTCTTAGGCGCCACGCCGTTTGACGCTGTCGCGTTTGGCCAGTCGAATCCCATCGTTGCAGAATCGGGGAGCTTTGCTTGGTACGTCCCGAACGGAACATATCGCGTGGAAGTCACGGCAAGTGATTTTGCGCCGCTCACTTCCGCGTCACTGCGCACGAATGACAACATCGTCAATCCCGTGCTCTCTATAACGCCATCCCTTCTACCGCTTGAAGAAGAACTGGCGCGGACGCTTTCGGAAGCAGACGGAGCACTCGAAACCGTTGGAGCGATTTCGCGTGTCTTTGTGAATCGCGGTGTTCAGTCCGTGAAGATTGTGCGTCAGGATGCAAACGTGCAGCAGGCGGCAATCGTCGCTGCGCCGGTCGCGACTGCCGTGGCGGCAACAACGGCTGTGTCGCTGGCAACATCGTTCAGTCTTATTCGATTCCTGCATTACCTCGTGACGGCGCCGTTCCTTCTGTTCAACCGCCGCCGTCGAAAGCAGTGGGGTGTCGTGTACGACAGCCTGCGCAAATTGCCGGTGGACTTGGCGATTGTGCGTTTGCACGATCGTGCCACAAACCGCATCGTTAAAAGCCAAGTCACCGATTCACACGGGCGCTACCTCTTTATGGTGGAGCCCGGGCGTTATCAAATGAGCGTCAGCAAGCCTGGATTCACATTCCCGACGGATCATTTGAAGGAGCAAAAGCGCGACGGCGAATTCCTAGATTTGTATCACGGCGAGGATGTGAATGTGATCGAAAGCGGTTCGGCGATTGTCGTGGCCATCCCGCTTGATCCAGAAGGCGTGAAGGAGCGTCCACCAGTGCGTGTGACTTTGCAGCGCATTGGTCGCGTGGCGCAATACGCAATCTCCATCGCTGGGTTGGTGGTGGCGGCCGTTGTGGTCGTCATTCAGCCGAGCGTATGGACCATCGTTGTTCTGGCCTTGCAGGTCGTGGTGTTGGCTCTGTTTGTACGCCTGGCGCGTCCGAAGAAGCCGACTGGCTGGGGCATCGTGTACGACCAAGCGACGCGGCGGCCGCTCGCGCGCGCTATTGTGCGCATCTTCGAGCCGCGATTCAACAAGCTCCTCGAGAGCAAGGTTACCGACGGTCAAGGGCGATATGCGTTCTTGGTGGGTCCTGCGGAATACTACGCGACGTACCAAAAACCGGCGTACAAAACCGTGGAGGTGCGTCCGATTGATCGCACGGACACCAAAGAGCCGACATATATCTCATTGAATGTGGGATTGGAGCGCGGCCGTAACGTCACGACGGTCGAAGGGCCATCGGCATCGAGTGGGGAGTCGAGCGATTCGACGCACGACGTACAATCCTAACCTATGAACACAAACCAATCACAAAAGTTTCTGTGGCGCGCCGTTCTGGCAAGCTGCATCGGCATCCTCCTTGCGATGGGGTGGTTGGCTTCTGTTTGGCAGGCGAAGGCCGCCTTGGATGTGCCGCAACTTTTGTCTTACCAAGGGCGTGTGACCGATGGCAGTCGCATTACGGTTGACGATGCTTCCTACAACATGCGGTTTGCGATTTACAGCGCGGCGACGGGAGGCACCTGTTTGTGGAGCGCGGACGATACGGATACGAACTCGGCGACGATTGACTGCCCGAGCGACGCTCCCGGCGGCTCCATTTCTGTGACGGTGACGGACGGGATTTTTACGGTGCTTCTTGGCGACACCACGAGCAACGCGCAAAACGCCTTGCCAGACGCGTTGTTTGACGACAATGCGACGCTCTTTTTGGGTGTGACGATCGGCAGTGATGCAGAGATGACGCCGCGTAAACGCATCACCTCGGCGGCCTACTCTTTACAGGCGGGAGATGCGGACTTGTTGGACAGTCTGAATACCGATAACGACGGTTGTACAGCCGCATGTGTGCCGGTGACCGACAGCAATGGCAACTTGGTGCTGACGGGGAATCCGCAGAGCACGGCAATCTCCGGCGGCGTTTTGTACATCAATCCAGCTTCGGCGGATGCAAATGAGATGCTCATTGGTGTTGGCGTTGGAGGAGGTACGGGGGTGTTTGGCGTGGACGAAGACGGCGATGTCACTGCGGGGAGCTTCCTTGCTAACATCGGCTCGGCCAATGCCGCTATAGGAAGCAATGCTTCGCTTTCAAGCACGGTATCGCTTGGCGTTTCACAAAACTATTCGACGGCGACGACAAGTCGACTTGGCAATTTTTCATCTACCATTAGCGGCGCGCTCAACGCCGGCGGCATTTTTTCAGGCGTTCGTTCGGCACTTACCGTGGACACGGGCGCCAGCAACGACGTAGAAAAACTCTATGGTTCAGAGGCGATCTTGGTTTTTAATGGCGGCGGTGTTTCGGACTATGCCGCCGGATACCGATCGGCCGTGACTTCCAACGTCGGCACTCAAACCGACGCCTACGGCCTCGATGCTCTTGTGAGCACAAACGGGGGCACCATCACAACCGGCTACGGCGTGCGCGGGGAAGTGACAAATACGACAGGGACATTGACGACGGGGTACGGCGGGTACTTTGGTGCCAATGGCTCGTCAACGGCATACGCGATTTACGCCGCCGGTGGGTATGTCCACATCGAGGGTGATGGAACGGCGACGACGCCGGACGACGCCGGTAACAATGGGACGCTGTATGTGAGGGGTCTCATTGAAGCGGACGATCGCATCAGTATCGACAAGGTGTCAACCTCCACGACGGCCGGTACCGAGTATGGCGGCACTTTCGACGTGTCGGACACAGGCAACGTTTCTTCCGGTTCGGACACGACGTACGGGATTGATGTTTCTACCACGCGTACGGGCGCGAGCGGTGGTACGTTTCTGACATACGGGATCCGTTCGCAAGTGACGGGAGGCACGGAGGGGACCTCAACGACGTATGGCGCCTATATCAGCGCAACAGGCTCTGACACAAATTACGCCGTCTACACGGCGAGTGGACTCTTCCAAATTGACGACGATTCGACGATCAACTCCACCGTTTGGCAAGCATTCGACGAAACGGGCGACTTGTATGTCGCCGAGGATCTGCAAGTTGCCGACGGGGCGCTGTGCGTGGGAAGCGCGGCGGCGCCATGCGACGGTGCCACAGGCACGACGGCCGGCACCATTTATGCAGTCAATACGACGGTGCAGGGGAACGACGTTGCGGAAATGTTTGCTTCGGCAGAGGTTCTGACTGCCGGTGAAATCGTATCCGTGTCGGATGCCGCGCATGAGCATGTTGAGCGCTCAAAGAAAGGGGAAGTCGTCATCGGAGCCATTTCCACGGCTCCTGGATTGACGCTTGGTCGTCAGACCAAGGCGGACAACTATTTTCCAATCGCGCTTGCCGGACGCGCTCCGGTGAAGGTGAACGGCGAAAACGGAGCTCTTGCCATTGGCGATCGCATCGCGGTGTCGTCAACGCCAGGTGTTGGGATGAAGGCGACCGAGAAAGGCGAAGTTGTGGGCATTGCAATGGAAGCGTTTGGTGAACAGGGTAGTGGAGTGGTGATGACGTTTATCCAGCCGCACTTTTGGGACGGCGTAGAGAAGGCGAGCGTGACGCAAAGCGTGACGCAAACGGAGGCTTCGCCGATTGTGCAAACGGATGCCGTGCTTTCTATCCACAACGGCATTATTTCAAATATTTTTGAGCTTTCGAGTGCGAATTGGAACATCAATTTTGACGGGATGTTCACGACGCTCGGATCGTACGACGTTGGAATCAAGAGCTACCAAAACACGATCGTGACGACGCATGCCGCGCTTGGCTTGGAGCACTATTTGATGCTTGCCGGAACGTCGGACATGAGCGGCGCCGATACGCTTGTGGTGGAATTTGAGGAGATTGAGCCGGAATTCAACGATGTGGTGTCCAGTGAGGTACCAATTTTAGTGACGGCGACCGTGAGCAACGGAAGCGGCACGGTTTATGTAACCGACAAGTCAAATAACGGGTTCACTCTTCACCGCACGAGCGGCAGTGGGACGCAGGTTGATTGGATAGTGATGGGAATTCGCCGCGGCATGGAGGCGAAGGAGGATTTGGAGGTTCAACTTGCAGAGGAGCCATTGGACGAAGAAGCGGTTGATGAAACGGTTGAAGAGGAGCCGATTGTTCTGGATTCTGCGGATGAGGAAGAAACGGATGTCGTGATTGAAGAACTCATCGAAGAGGCAATCGAGGAAGTATCTCCGATTGAAGATGTAGAAGACACGGAGATAGAAGTACAGGATTTCGATGAGCTTCTTGAAGAAGAGCCGTCGGCGGAAACTTCTCACGACGAGGTTGAAGTGATTGCAGAACCTGTCGCGGAAGCTGTAGAGCCGGAGATTGAGGCCGAAGATGAAGTTGTGAGCGAGCCGGTGGTGGAAGAGCAAACCGAGGAGGCGGAGCAAGTGGTTCCGGTTGAGGTTGTGGAAGAAGAGCCAGCGGCGGAAACGTCAGCGGAAACAACACCAGCGGTAGAAGAGACGGAGTAACAACCTTGTCAGAGCGAGGTCGAGCAACGCGATGTGGCGTTACCTCACCAGCGCCTCGTCTTTCCTGATATACTCACCGCATGAAAAAGGTACGGTCATTTGCGGAAAAAATCTTCTTGTCACTCGCCGGCGAGTTTCGTGGTGCACCGATAGTGTACTGTGCACTTTTTGTGTTGGCGGTACTCTTGCCGGTTGCGTATGTTCCGGGAGCCGCCGAGCTGTTCTCGCCGATCAAACACGCGTTACTTGTCGTCGCGGTTGCCGTCGGACTCTTTGGTTGGAGTATCCATGTGTATCGGCAACGTGCATGGACTTTGCGCCATTGCGTCTGGATTTGGCTGCCGGTTTTGGTGCTCATCGGTGTCATCGTTTCCGCCATCCGTTCTCCATCCGGCTACGTCGCGTGGGTCGGGATCGGATCGCTTAGCTTTACGTCGGTGATTCCGCTTTTTGCATTCGTGGGATTGTACGCGCTCGTTGTGCACGTCGGCGACCACCGTGCTTCACTGCGCGCGCTGTGCTACGGCCTCCTTTTGGGTGGCGCGCTTACGGGCGTCGTGGCGACGCTCGCATTGTTCAACGTGATTCCGACCGTTTGGGCTCCGTCGAGCTTGAGCCCAACGGGCACGCCCGAGTCGCTCACGCTCTTCCTCTCTCTGTTGAGCGTGCTCGCGCTTGGCATCTGGATCGTTGACGATCACGACGATACGGACGTGTGGTTACCAACGCGCGCATGGCGATTCATGCACTGGCCGGTGTGGATCGTACTGTGGGCGACAACGGTCGTGTGGCTACTGGCTACCGACACCGTACTCACGCAAATCGTGCTTCTTGTAGGTTCCGGCGCGCTCGTGGCGCTCGGCCTCTATCAACCTAACCGCTTTGTGAAGCCCCTGCGCATGCTTGCGCTTATGGTGGCTTTTGGACTTTCTCTCGTTCTCTTGCTTGTCCCATCCCCGTTCACCGGCCGCGTGTCGCCGGAAATCGGCCTCAATCTGCGCGCCGCGGGGCGCATCGCAACCTCCGCGCTCTCAAATGAAGGGTGGCTTTTTGGCTCTGGTCCGGGATCGTACTTCTATGACTACCTTCAGTATCGTCCCGTGGAAATCGTGCGCTCGTCGTTCTGGGCTCTTCCGTTTGATCACAGCTTTTCGTATTTCTTGGACATTGCGGCGACGTGGGGGCTTGTGCCAACACTCGCATATGCGGCCTGCATATTGTGGGTGCTTTGGCGTCTGGTGCACGCGTTGTTGGTGCGGCGTACGCATGAGCATTGGCAAACGTTGGCGGTGCTTGGGAGCGTGTGGCTCATGGCGGTTGCATCGCAGATTATTTACGCGTCGGACGTTGTGCTGATGACGCTCTTTTGGATCATGACCGGTTTGGTGGTGGCCCATACGGTGTCGCGGCGCCGCACGATCACCTTTGTATCGAACGCGCGCGTAGCGTTGGTGTCGTCGGGATTGTTTGTGGCGACGGGAATTGTCGCCGTCTTGGGCGTGAGCGCCATGCTCCAATGGGTTGCGGCCTCCGCGTTTGTGAGCGCCGCAGAGCGCCACAGCGATGAGCCGAACCGTGCGGATCGTTTGCTATTGCGAGCTATTCGCCTCAATCCGTGGGACGCCAATGCGTTGCGGATGCACGCTCTCGTGCACGTGCGTATTGCCGAGCAGATGAGCGATGACGAAGCGCCCGAGGCTGTGCAGCAGCGTGTGCAATGGGCGATAAACGACATCAATCGAGCGATTCAGCTGGAGCCGCGTAATGTACAGAGCCATGAGGTTCGCCGAGCGATTTCGTCTTCGCTCGGACGCATGGTTGTAGGTGCGGATCAGGCCGCTACGCAGAGCGCGCTTGTGGCCGCGAGCTTGGATCCGAACAACCCCGTGCGATGGCAGCGTGTTGCCGAGAGCTATCTCGTCATGGCGACCAATGCGCGCCGCACGATCGTGGACGAGGAGGAGCGTGCGGTGACGGTTCAGGGATTGTTAGCAGAGGCGGAGCGTAGCATTGAAACGGCCATCGACAAAAAGCCGAATTATGCGCCGTCGTATTACACGCGCGGTCTTGTATACGAACAGCAAGGGCGTTTGGATGAGGCGATTGCACAGCTCTTTGCGATCGTTGCAAACACGCCGAATGATTCGATTTTGCGATTCGAGCTTGGGGTTTTGCATTTGCGCCAAGGGGCTTTTGAAAAAGCGCGTATGGATTTTGAAACGGCAGTTTCATTGCAACCGACCTTTGCGAATGCGAAATGGTACTTGGCATCGGTGTACGAATCGGAAGGGCGCGCGGACGAGGCCATGGTGCAACTTCAAGATTTGCTCATTTTGGATCCTGAAAATAAGAACGTCCGTGACCGCATCGAGCTCCTCAAAGATGGCGCGGCGGTTTCTCCAGACACCATGACTCCGCTTGAAGAGCCACGTGGAGATTTGAATTAGAGCCACAGACTTCTTGATTGGAAGTGTCGCTTGCGCTACCATCATTTCCTATGTTGTCCGTTGGCATCGTTGGACTCCCGAATGTAGGGAAATCAACCTTATTTCAGGCGCTGACTCGCAAACAAGTGGATTGCGAGAATTTTCCGTTCTGCACCATTGAACCCAATGTGGGCGTCGTAGAGGTGCCCGATCCGAGGCTTGCCGTGCTCGCACAGTGGTCCAAGTCGGCCAAGGTCATTCCAGCGGCGATTGAATTTGTGGACATCGCGGGGTTGGTGAAAGGCGCACATAAAGGAGAGGGTCTTGGCAATAAGTTTTTATCGCGGATTCGAGAGGTTGATGCCATCTGTCATGTGGTGCGCGCTTTTGAGGATCCAAATGTGGTTCATGTGGACGGCTCGGTCGATCCTCTACGTGATGCCGAGGTGATTGAAATCGAACTGGCAATGGCGGACATGGCGACCGTCGCGCGCCGAAAAGAGCGTTTGCAAGGGAAGCTCAAATCCGGGCGTTCGAAGGAGCTCGACATGGAGGAGGCGCTGTTGGAGCGTGTTTCAAAGCACCTCGATCAGGGGAAACCAGCACGCGAACTCGAGTATACGGAAGACGAGGGTGCCGTAATGCGCGAGCTGTCGCTTTTGACATACAAGCCCATGATGTACGTCGTCAACGTCGCCGAGGAGGAGGTGGCAAACGAGGATTGGGTTTCACCGCTTGGAAGCGGCAAGATTGCTATCCCGCTTAGCGTGAAAGTGGAGCAAGAACTTCTCGATCTTGATGAGTCGGAGCGCCAAGAGTTTATGGCGGCCATTGGACTTCAGGAGGCGGGTTTGGATCGCGTCATTCGCGCGGGGTTTGTGCTTCTCAATCTCATTACGTTTTTGACGACGGGCGAAAAGGAAACACGTGCGTGGCCGATTTCGCGCGGCACGAAGGGGCCGCAAGCCGCCGGAACCATTCATACGGATTTTGAGAAGGGATACATTCGCGCCGAGGTGATTCCGTACGAGGTGTTTGCACAGCGCGGAGAACTGGGCGCGCGCGAAGACGGCAAACTGCGCGTGGAAGGAAAGGAGTATGTGGTGGAAGATGGCGACGTGGTGCATTTTCGCGTGAGCGTGTAACTTCAGAATATCGATGTATGGCCGCGTTTTTTATTCTTGGCAATCATCCCGAATTGGCGCAGGAAGAACTTGCCTCTGTTTTGGGCGTGGCGACACGTGTATTTGACGTACGCGCGCACGATGTCGCTATTGTCGAGGGGATTGGCGATTTCACGCTCGCGGCGTTGCAAGAACGGCTTGGCGGCGTCATTAAATCCGGCAACATCATTGCCGAGGCGAAAGATCAAGACGAAGTGCTGGACGTTTGCAAGGCGTATGCGCTTACCGAGATGCCGAGCAAAGAGCGGCGTTCGTTTGGCGTGAGCGTTTACGATGCCGGTCACCGCGGACGTCTGGTGGTGTGGCGCGCGAGTCTTGAAAAGTTTGGGATGCGCCTCAAGCGTTCGTTGCAGGATCACGGTTCGGTGCGCTATGTGACGGCTTCGCGCATTCCGGTGCTCTCGAGCGTTGTGGTGAAAAAGCAGGGGTTGATTGGCGATGGCGTGGAATTCTGCCTCTTTCCACTTGCAGATGGCGTCATGATTGGCGTCACCGAGACGGTGCAGGATTTTGAGAAGTGGGGAGAGCGTGACTACGGACGTCCATCACGCGATGCGGTGCGCGGCATGTTACCGCCCAAGCTTGCGCGCATGATGGTGAATTTAGCACAAGGCGATCCCTCAAAACATACATTGCTTGATCCGTATTGCGGCGTTGGGACCGTGTTGACAGAGGCGGCTGTCGTTGGGTATCGAAGCATCATCGGTGGTGACAAGGATGTTGCGGCTGTTGAAGCAACGCGTGAGAATATGGCGTTTCTTGTCTCCAAACACGGTGCGGAGGTTCATACGCAGTTGATTCATACAAAGGCCGAGTCGCTTGCTACGTTTTTGGCGCCGCGATCGGTGGATCGCCTAGTGTCGGAAGTGCACCTGGGTGTGCCGCGCGACGGCTCGGAGTCCCGTGTCGAGCTCGAGATGCGTATGGACAAACTCGCAAAAATGTATACCGAAGGTTTTCGTGCGTTTTCGCATATTTTGGCACCGGACGCCGTGTTGGTGATGGCGTTTCCCGCGTACCCTGTAGAAGGCACGGTTGTGACCGCGCCTATTCTTGAGCGCGCAAAGCTGTTTGGTTTGTGTGTGACGGGTGGTCCTTGGCGCTATGGCCGCGAGTCCCAGCTCGTATTTCGCGATATCTATCGTTTTTCGCACAGTGCGTAAGGGCCTGTTCCTGAATGTGTCTTTGGATGAAGATGAGCGTTTTTTCTTACCGTTGGCGTCAACATGATATCTTGACAGAAAACAACGCACGCGCTACCCTAGTTTTAGCTCAACTCCGCTACAAATCGAATTTGGGGATTTCGTCATATTGTCCCCACGGCACTTCTAAAACGAAGCGCGCTCGATTTGTTGTGAGCAAAAGAGCCCACAGGTCTCGAGCACGTTCTGCGGAACGCTCCACAGATCTTCTGACGCGCACGACCCCCCGAGTAGCGACGCCAGACTCACTCATAATCTTATCGCATGAAGTACGAACTTCTGTACATCATTCCCGCGACAAAAACGGACGCGGAGGTTTCAGCCGTGAAAGAACAAGTCACGGCACTCGTTCAAAAATACAGTGAATCCATAGTGCGCGACGAGCTTGTCGCCAAGCTCAAGTTTGCATACCCAATCGCTCACGTGCGCTACGGCCACTACGTCTACGTACTGTTCGAGGCGGAGACGAAGCAAATCAAAGAGCTCGACGAAGAATTGCGTCACAGCCACGATGTGTTGCGTCATACGATCTGCAAAGCAAAGCCTGGCGCTGAGCAAACGCCGGTTGTACTCACCGAATACGAAATGCCGGATGTGTTTGCAAAACGTCGTCCGATACGCAAAAAGTCCATGCCGTCTGCCGCTCCGATGAAAGAAGCGCGGCCGATGACTGAAAAAGAGCTCGACGAAACCATAGACAAAATTCTCGAAGACGATATCAAGAAGCTTTAGGCTTCCTCTTACTTACTTACTCAATTCAACCTATGATGAGTCTCAATCGAGCCCAAGTCATTGGCAATCTCACGCGCGATCCCGAGTTGCGCACCACGGCCACCGGCCAGTCGGTTGTCAACATGGGTGTCGCCACCAACCGTCGCTACACCGACAAAAATGGTCAGCAGGTTGATCAATCCGAGTTCCACAACGTGGTCGCGTGGGGCAAACTCGCCGATATCGCGTCGCAGTATCTGGCAAAAGGTCGGCGCGTGTATGTTGAGGGGCGCCTGCAAACGCGCGAGTGGGAAGGGCAGGATGGTTCCAAGCGCCGTACCACGGAAATTGTGGCCGAAAATCTCATCATGCTCGATCGAGCTCCAGGCGGTGCGGGCACATCGGGTTCGAGAACGCCATTTGATGTCGCTCAGCTCGAACCGATTGAAGCGGCTCCAATGCCTGCTCACGAGGACGAAATCCAGGTTGAAGATATTCCATTCTAAATTATGTTTCACAACAAAAAAGGTGGCCTTAAGAACGATCGGCGATGCTTTTATTGCATCTCACGCGACACGATTGACTACAAAAACACCAAGCTTTTGAGCCGATCGGTGTCGAGCTTTGGCAAAATCGTCTCACGCAAGCGTTCGGGCGTGTGTGCCAAGCATCAGCGTGAGTTGGCTCGCGCGATCAAGCTCTCGCGTATCATGGCGCTCTTGCCATTCGTGAACAAATGACGGGATCGTTGCAGAATCGCGCTCTTGTTCGTAGCGCCGTGCGAGCGTTCTTTGAGGAGCGGTCGTATGTTGAGGTGGAAACGCCGGTGTTGACGCGCCATCCGGATCTTCAACCGACATTGTCGTATTTTGAGACGGAAGCGTGCGTGCGCGGTGAGGCACCGGAACGGTGCGCGCTCATTACGAGTCCCGAATACGCGCACAAAAAGCTCATCGCTCTGGGTACGGAGCGCACGTTCGAGCTCGCGCGCGTATTCCGCAACAATGAGCCGCGCGATGCGTGGCACGAGTTGGAGTTTACTCTGCTTGAGTGGTATCGCACGGGCGCTTCGTTTGAAGACGGCATGGAGGAAACGCTCGAGCTCATAGCTTTCGTGTGTAAACAAGCGACAGGCAAAACCCAGGCGACAGTGGACGGTCGCCACATTCCGCTCGATCGCGCACAGTGGGATATTCGATCGCTTGCATCGTTATTTGAGGAGTACGCCGGTATGACGCTTTCTCCGACACCGACGCGTCGCGACTATCAAGAAGCGCTCGATCGCGCCGGGCTTTCGTACAATTCCGCGGATTCCATCGGCGATTTGTTCCAACGCTTGATGCTGAATTTGGTGGAGCCGGCATTGCGCCGCGCCGAACGCCCGATGGTTGTCGCGTATTATCCGGCGCACGAAGCGAGTCTGGCGTGCCTCAACGAGAACGGCTTTGCGGAGCGTTTCGAGGTGTTTATTGGAGGCATCGAGCTGTGCAACGCATACGGCGAACTCACCGACGCGCACGAACAACGTCAACGCTTTGAAGCAGAACAAGCGCGCCGCCGCGAGCTTGGCGAGCCGGTATATCCCATCGACGAGGATCTTTTGCGCGCGCTCAATCGCATTGATAAACCGCTCTTTGGCAACGCGCTCGGCTTCGATCGCCTCGTCGCTCTTCTATAGTCATCACACTATGAAGGAGGATTTAGCATTCTTGAAACGGGATGAAATCTGCCGCTCTGCAAAGAGAAAAAACCACAGAGGTATCCGTAGATACCTTGAGGATTTTTTCTCTTTGCAGAGCAAGGAGTTCGCCTGTTTCATGGATGATGGAGTCCTCTTTCATAGTGTGATGACTATAGAGCCTTATACCTGATACTTTATACTTCTATGGCAAACGTCTCTGAAATCAAACGCGGTCAGGTCATTCATTGGAAGGGCGGACTGTGGTCTATTGTCCAGTTTCAGCATGTGAGTCCCGGCAAGGGTTCAGCGTTCACGCGCATCAAATTGAAGGATTTGCAGTCTGGAAAATCAGTCGAAAATACGTTCAAAGCCACTGAAACACTCGAGTTTGCAGATGTTCAGCGCAAGGATATGCAGTTTTTGTTTGCGGACAATACAACGTTTACGTTTATGGATAAGCGTACATACGAACAGGTGGCGATTGATGCAGACACCATCGGCGACGATGCGCGATATCTCAAAGAGGGGTTGGAGGCGAACGTGGCGATGCTTGACGAGCGCGCGGTGACGATTCAGCTTCCGGCAAAAATTGAGTACACGGTGGCGCAGACCAATCCGGCGGTCAAGGGCGACACGGCATCGGGAAACGTGACGAAAGACGCCACCATGGATAACGGTCTTTTGGTACGCGTGCCCATTTTTATCAATGAAGGCGATCGGATATTGGTGAATACGGATACCGGCGCGTACGTGGAGCGGGTGAATAAATAGGAGAAGTTTGAAGTTGGAGGTCGGTGTACCCCTCTGTCCTGCGTCGAACGCGGGACACCTCCCCTATATTGGGGGAGGATAGTCAAAAATAGTGACGCCCCACAGAGATGTGGGGCGTTTTGCTACGCGGAGCGGTCGTCCACGATCTGAAAATGTTGCCAAGCGGTCATCTCTGTATTGGCCCATCGGCACAGCGTGCGCGTTTCGTTTTGCGCGTCGCGTTCATGGAGAGGGAAGTTTTCTACGATTCTGAACGTCACATGATATGTCTGCCCAACCATATCGCGAATCGTGCGCACCGGCCGACCAAAACCATGAGCGTATGCTATCACGCGCGAGGCGATACACAGCTCGCGGAGTGCGCGAACGGTCGTAAGTGTTCCGCCGGCATTCCATAGACTTGTGTGACGCATCCACGCGCAGTTGTCCGTGCGCGTGCGGCTGGCGAGCCGGCTTGTGAGGATCTTCTTTGTAGTCGGTCGCGTTCCGTCAGGGTTGATCGTCACGGCGCTGTAGCGTCCGGCGATGCGTCGCAGTCCCCGCGAAATTGAGCGCACAGCCATTTCGCGGTCGTCGCGGTCAAAGAAAATGCTCATTCTGCCAATCCACATGGGAATGCCGATGACGGGATTCCACAGGTTCTCGGCCTTCTGGAACACGACGGGTCGTCGATGGATGAACCGCGTCCCGATCCAAAACCCCAGCGGCATGGCGAACGTGATGGCGTGGTTTGACAAGATGATGCTGAAGATTTTCTGGCGTTCCGGCACCGTTCCGTGCACCTCTACGCGCACCCCCAGGATGCCGCGATAGCAGACAAAGTACATCGTCTCGTTCCACAGCCAAGGCGTGAACGCGAACGGATTCTTGATGAGCCCGAACGTCACGAGGTTTGGCAGAAGGAACACCGAACTGCCAACCAACATGATGACGGCAAACACCGCCGTAATCCCCAATCCAACGATCAGTGCGAGTGTGGCGCGGATCGCTTTCATGTACATTCCTCGGTCTGTATAGCATGATCGTGCACTTTGGGCAACGCATTTTCACAATGAAAAACAATTCGACCCGATGCTCACGAGAGCTTGGGTCGAAGAAGAGTTCAGCAGTCGATCGTCTCAAAATGCGGGTTCATCTTTCTGCATTCCTTGAGGATTCTGTGGAATGCAGACAAACTTTCACACCGCCAAACCAGGGCGTTATCAAACACAATGGTTCCGAAGAGGAACCCGAACCTGCCCTCTAATTCAAAATAGTCAAATTGCGCTCTCCCTGTTAGAGGGACAAGGCGCGAATTGCTCGTAACGAGGCGCTTGAAAGCGCTGATTTCGAACTGTCTCAAAGCGCCGTAGAATACGCCGTACAGTACGAACATGGACAGGAAGGTGCAGAGCATCAAGACTCCCATCTGCTCCGCGTCCAAGAGAGCGCTCCAAAGCGCAAACATCATTGCGATGATGGCGATGAAGCCGGCCATGCACGCAAACACCAAAACAAAAATGCCAATGTGCGTCTTGATAGAAGTCATAGACTTCATCATGCGTAAAACTTAGCATAGACGAGAATTATGTCAAGAAAAAGATCTCGCTACATTAATAAATGATCGGCTGTGGATAGATTGCCTTGACAGGATATTCTACATGTGATTTTATTAAATCAATCCTAGTGAAAGCTGTTGCGTCTATAACTGGGTGACGAAGCGAAACCCCTCATTGCAAGATTGGGGTTTTGTTTTTGTGTGGGCCCGTAGAAGTAACTGGCAACTTCGCTAGGATCGTCACCCTGCGTTGCGGGTTCAAATCCCGTCGGGTCCCCACGTTATGTGTTCATGCCATTATTGTCGTTTATCAACGCAGAAGCGACACGTTTCTGCTATACTGTATCGTGAACTATGCGGGGGCTACCCCGAGTTTTGTAATCATTGAGTTTTGGGCTTGCGAGGCCTTACTGTTCAAAGCGACCCGCAACAAGCAACTCGCGACTAGCAAAAAGCAATCATCTATCCTCTATGCCACGACGCCGACGACGAAATCGAAGGTCAAAACGCAACGAACGCCCGAGTCTTTTTTCACAACTTTCAAGTGGCGTAAAGCGCGGTCTTGTTGCGGTTGCGTTTTTAGCGGTGGGCGTGCTCGTGATTCTCTCTGCGCTCGGCTCGGCAGGCATTGTTGGCGTGTACATTGACGACATGATGGCGCTTCTTTTTGGTTGGATGCGCTTAGTGGCGGCTGTCGCGCTCATTCTCGTGGCGCTCTTTTTGCTGATGCCAAATAGCGAGCGTATCACCCCTTGGACGTACGTCGGAATTCTGCTCTTTTTCCTTTCTGCCAACGGATTTATTGACCTCATTGCGCTCAATCGCCACGAACTTTCCGAGCGCGTGCTCTCATCAAGTGGCGGATATATTGGTCTCTTGTTTCAGCAACTCGGTTCCATGACCGTCGGTTTTTGGGGAAGCGTTGTAATCTTGCTCGCACTGATTGTGGCGAGTCTGTTGCTGATGTTGCACACATCGTTTGCGGATTTTGCCTTGCTTCTACACCGACGAAGGGACGACGAGGATCACGAAGACGACGAAGAAGATGCGGAAGAAGAGGACGAAGAGGAAGACACAGAGGAAGAAGATCGGCCGCGTCGCAAACCGTCCATCGCCGGCATCGTGAATCGCAAACGCGGTAGTGAAAAAGCAGAGAAGGAGTACGACGAGGAGCTTTTGACAGTGCCAAAGCGCAAGCATAAGCGTCCCGAGCTCCCTCTTTCGCTCCTGGCCGATCGCTCCATGACTCCGGACTCTGGCGATATTGAGCACAATAGCAAGCTCATTGAACGCACATTCCAAACATTCGGCATCGAAGTTGAGGTAGTGGATGTCTCCGTGGGTCCGACCGTCACGCAGTACGCCATTCGGCCGGCCGACGGCATAAAACTTTCGCGCATTGTGGGATTGCAGAACGATCTCGCGCTTGCGCTTGCCGCGCATCCTATTCGCATTGAGGCGCCGATTCCTGGAAAGAGTTTGGTTGGCATCGAAGTGCCAAACAAATCCATCGCTACCGTGTCTTTGCGCAGTACGCTTGAGTCCAAGGAGTTCAAAAAGAGCGATGCCGCCCTTACGGTTGGTCTTGGAATGGATGTGTCGGGCAAGTCGTGGGTCGCGGCGCTTGAACGTGCGCCTCACATGCTCGTGGCCGGCGCCACGGGGAGCGGGAAGTCCGTCTGCCTCAACACATTCATTGTGAGTCTTCTTTTTCAACACGGTCCCGACACGCTCAAGCTCATCCTCATTGACCCCAAGCGCGTGGAGTTGCCGGTGTACGCGGGCATTCCGCATCTTCTGGTGCCGCCGGTGACTAAAGCGGAGGAGGCCATCAACGCGCTCAAGTGGACGGTGCGCGAAATGGAACGGCGTTTGGACGTGCTTTCGGCTACGGGCACGCGCAACATCGCCTCGTATAACCGTAAGTCGGACGAGCAAATGCCGTACATTGTGGTCGTGATTGACGAGCTGGCCGATTTGATGGCGACCTCGGCGCGCGATGTGGAGGGGCTTGTGGTGCGCATTGCCCAAATGGCACGCGCGGTGGGCATTCACTTGGTGCTTGCCACCCAACGTCCGTCGGTTGACATCATCACCGGCACCATTAAAGCGAACATTCCAACGCGCATTGCCTTTGCTGTGGCGTCGCAAACCGATTCGCGCACGATTCTCGACTATGCCGGCGCCGAAAAGCTCCTCGGCCGCGGAGACATGCTCTATGTGAGCGCCGAGATGTCCAAGGCGCGGCGTTTACAGGGGGCGTTTTTATCGGACAAGGAGATTAAAAATGTGGTGAGCGCGCTCAAGCAAGAAGACGCGCCCGATTACAACTATGATATTTTGGAGTCGCACAACGGCGGCGGGACGGTGTTTGAGGCCGCGTCGGAGGAGGAGCCGCTTTTGCATGACGCGGTGGAGGTGATTTTGGCCGCACGGAAAGCGTCTACATCGCTGTTACAGCGCCGATTGAAGATTGGCTATTCGCGCGCGGCGCGCATTATTGACTTGCTTGAGGAACAGGGCGTGATTGGGTCCCAGCGCGGCTCAAAAGCGCGTGAGATTTTGATTGAGTCCATGGCCGATTTGGATGGCGGCGCGTTTGCATCCGGCGATAACGCAAACGAGGAGGAATACGACGAGGACAAAGTGGAGGATGATGTGGAGATGGACGAAGACGAAGTGGATAGTGAGGAAGAAGAGGACGATGATTACGAAGACGAAGAAGATGCAGAAGACGAAGAAGACGACGACGATGATGATGATGAAGACGACGAGGACGACGACAACGATCGCTAATTGCCAATAGCCAATCGCTTTTTTCCATGCCCTTCCTCATGCACCAACTGCAAACCGGCTCTATCGGCGAAGCAATGCGCTCACTGCGCAAGCGCCAGGGGTTTTCGCAGGCCATGGTGGCACAGCGCACGCACGTTCAGCGCAAGTACATAGACGCGTTCGAGCACGACGCTTACCACAATCTTCCCGATCCCTTGTATGCGCGCCACTTTTTGAAGCAAATCATCGAGGCGTTGCACGGAGATTCGGCGTATTTTATTGCGCGTTTTGACGAAGAATGCGGCACGTGTCCGGCCGTGGTGGATGCATTGCGCACGCCGCGTCAGCGTATTTCCAAGCATATTTTGCAGCACTGGCGTTCAATTGTGAGTCGGCTTATGGTGGGAGCGCTCGCGCTTGCACTGCTTGTGTATGTCGGCGGCCAAGTCCATCGCCTTCTCTCTCCCCCCGCGCTTTTGGTGGATTCGCCAAGCAACAACCTGCAAACGGCCGCCGCGTCGCTTGTCGTGAGCGGGCAAACGGAGGGGGAAGCGCAGGTGCAAGTGAACGGAACGGCAATCTTGACCGACCCGACCGGTCGGTTTGAGGCGCCGATTGTGCTCACGCGCGGACTCAACATCATCACCGTGGAGGCTCGCCGCAAGCATGGCCGTCCGCAGATTGTAGAGCGCACCGTGTATTTGGAAGGGCTGGAGGGACCTCTGAAAACTTCCAGCACGGCTCCGCTGCGGCAGGATTTGCCCCATCATCTCGGCTCGGTTTCTAGACGATAAGTCCATATCGCCTTCAAAACCTATCCGAGCGACGGAACAAATCCTGCTCACACCGGCCTCGTTCTGGACGTTTCCAGAAGTCCCTCGACAACCTTCGCGGGATGTTGCCGGGCGCTCCATCGGGCCGCTTGTGATAAACTAATCGTATTTACACACTCTCCTTGAAAGACCCTTCGCGGGAGACTAACAACACGTTTATGGGTTCAGTTGCAACAAAGGAGGAGCAGAAAAACAAGTTTCATGCGGCCGATCAGGCGATTTTGCAGATTCGCGAAAAGTTTGGGGATGGCTCCATTATGCGTCTTGGCGACGCTAAAACCACGCAAGTCGAGGCGGTGAGCACCGGCTGTTTGAGCGTGGATTTGGCGCTCGGCGTTGGCGGCATACCGCGCGGACGTGTGGTGGAAATCTACGGGCCGGAGTCGTCGGGTAAAACGACGCTCGCTCAACATGTGGTGGCCGAGGTCCAGCGCGAAGGCGGCATTGCCGCGTTTGTGGATGCCGAGCACGCGCTTGACCCCGATTACGCTCAAAAAATCGGCGTCAAAATTGATGAGATGTTTATCTCACAGCCGGATACCGGCGAGCAGGCGCTCGAAATTGTCGAAACACTCGTGCGCTCAAACGCGGTGGACGTGATTGTGGTGGATTCGGTTGCGGCGCTCACGCCAAAGGCCGAAATCGAGGGCGACATGGGGCAAAACCACATGGGACTGCAGGCGCGTTTGATGAGCCAGGCCTTGCGCAAACTCACGGCGATTGTGTCAAAGAGCAAGTGTTCGGTGATTTTTATCAACCAAATTCGCATGAAGATTGGAGTCATGTTCGGTAACCCCGAAACGACGCCGGGCGGCAACGCGCTGAAGTTCTACTCGTCTGTGCGTATTGAGGTGCGCCGTGCCGCGCAAATCAAGCAGGGCGAGAAGATTATCGGCAATCGCGTGCGCTGCAAAATCGTGAAGAACAAGGTAGCGGCGCCGTTTCGGACGTGTGAATTTGACATCATGTACAACGAGGGGATTTCTATCGCTGGCGATTTGATTGATGTCGGCGTGCAGTACGGCTCGATTGAAAAGTCTGGCAACACGTATCGCTTTGGCGAGGAAAAGCTGGGTGTTGGCCGTGAGAACGCGCGTCTGTTTATTCGTGCAAATCCCAAGTTGTTGAAGCAAATCCGCAAAGCCACCGAGCAGGCCATCAAGGAGCATGTGGAGGAGTGAATAGTTTCCCATTGGGCAATCAGCCAGTCTCACCCTGAGCAACGTCGAAGGGTTTGGGGAAGCTGTTCCTCCCTGAGCAACGTCGAAGGGTTTTCATGCGGCCTTCGACAAGCTCAGGCAGGAAAGATTAGGATGACAGGCAGGAAAACGGTTCCTCCCTGAGCAACGTCGAAGGGTTTTCATGCGGCCTTCGACAAGCTCAGGCAGGAAAGATTAGGATGACAGGCAGGAAAGATTAGGATGACAGGCAGGAAAGATTAGGATGACAGGCAGGAAAACGGTTCCTCCCTGAGCAACGTCGAAGGGTACAAGAAAATGCCGCTAATATTCATAGCGGTATTTTTATGGATTGGAAATGGTACGTATACATTCTCGAATGCAATGACGGCTCGTACTACACTGGTATGACGTGGCGCATTTCAAGTAGATTAGATCAGCATTTTTTGAAGAATGGTTGTAAATATACTCGTGAGCACGGCGTGCGAAGATTGCTGTATGTTGAAGAACATTCGAATCATACAGAGGCCAGAGAACGAGAAAGACAAATTAAAGGCTGGACACGCATGAAAAAAGAGAAGCTGATTAGTGGTGAATGGACGATGTGACGTACATTTTTTGAGCCTTCGACAAGCTCAGGCAGGAAAGATTAGGATGACAGGCAGGAAAACGGTTCCTCCCTGAGCAACGTCGAAGGGTTTTCATGCGGCCTTCGACTTCCAACCCTCAACTTCTCTAAATCGAACACACCCCCCGAGGAAGGACCCTGGGGGGTGTGCGTATAGAGGTTTTTTATACTCGGTGGCGTGGAGAGCGCGCACCGAGTTTGAAGGAGTGGGGACAGGCGGGCGTCGTACGACGGCCACCTGTCCCCGTGACGAGGGGGGGGTTGAAGTTGCGCCGAAGCGCTACTT
>Ga0155246_129_pt2 | contig 20468 bp, 21 predicted proteins | sample RifCSPhighO2_02_FD_106214 | JGI IMG/M metagenome (GOLD analysis project Ga0155246, IMG submission 106214) | Candidatus Uhrbacteria bacterium RIFCSPHIGHO2_02_FULL_53_13 | reverse complement strand
AAAATGCTTGGATTCTCGCGGGGAAATACCATGCCGAGGCGCAACGCGCCGAGGCAACCAACCTTGATTTTTCGAAATGTGATTCTTGGCGGTGAGGGAGGGATTCGAACCCTCGGTACCTTTCGATACACACGATTTCGAGTCGTGCGCCTTCGACCTCTCGGCCACCTCACCGTTCGGCCGAATGTATCAAACTAAAACCCAAAGGTCAACGCACTTTTCGCAAAATGACGAGGCCGCCTACATGAAGTGGCGGCCTGTGCACGTAAGAAATACGGAAGGTTAGGGAGGCTCAATGAACCTCGAGCAATCATCCGGAATACGCGCCATGAGGGCGGCGGGATTCTCGGTTTGAAGACGACGATCGTTTTCGTCCGTGTAGTCGAGAACGCGAGTCGTGATGACTTCGAGCGCCACTAGAATGCGCTCGATCTCGAACACAACACGCGGGTAGTCAAACGTCTTGTATGGACGCTCCGCGAGCTCCTGCAACACCGCTGTATCCAACGCGTATCGCTGTGTCTCCTGAAGCGACAAGCGCATTATGCTCTTGAGTCCATCGGACCGCTCTTTACGATCGGCATCCGGCAGCGAGTACACAATCACCGTATGTGACAGAACAGCAATCCACATTGTGCGCAGATCAATCAAGTACACGGACTCGTGGAAAAGCATGCAGCGAAGCCGAATTTCCGAATCAAGATCGAGCCTGGCGCGTTCCTGTGGCGAAAGTGGCGCCGGCGTTGCCGGTTCTTCGCGGACAATGCCGGCACTTGCCTGTGGCGCAAACAAGGCGATGCTCGCCGCAACGATCATGGCGACAGTGATCACGCCTCTCCCAAAAGTCCACTTCTTCAACACGGCTTCTGTTCGTACTGTATGTAATACAGCCATGGCGTTTCCTTGTAGACTCTCGCAGAAATATCGAGGCCCGTCAAGACCGCGCAACAAGATGTGCTAAACTAGCATGCACACTCAAGGAACACAGTATGCCCGAAAAAAAGAAGGTGCTCGTTATTGGCTACGGCGGAACGATCGTGATGATCGTTGACGAAGCGCGCAAGGCCATTGTTCCGGCCAAGAATCTGGAAGAAATCATGAAAAAATTGCCAACACTGAACGAGGTTGCCGATGTTTCCATGGATTTTTTGTCGAACGAAGACAGCACGAACGTTGGTCCAAATGATTGGACACGCATCGCCCTTTACATCCGTGACAAGCACGATGAGTATGACGCGTTCGTCATCACCCACGGAACCAACACACTTGCCTATACCGCTTCGGCCCTCACGCTCGCGCTTGGCACCGGCATAAAAAAGCCCGTCGTCCTCACGGGATCTCAACTCCCCCTTTCCGTGTACGGCAACGACGCGCGCTTCAATTTTGAGAATGCCATCAAGACTGCCGCCAAAGCGAGCGCATCTGGAATCAACGAGGTGATGATCGTCTTTTCGGACACCATCTTGCGCGGATGCCGCTCGGTCAAAGTCAGTGAGTCCTCGTTCCGTGCCTTCGCCTCTCCGGCATTTCCACAGATCGGCAGTATCACTTCAACCGGTATTCACTTTTCTCCCGACGCACGCCACGGCGACGACAACATCCCGTTTGAGATCTCGCCACACTTTCATCCCAACATCGTGAGTCTCGACCTCACGCCCGGGCAATCCCCGGCTCTCGTTGAAGAGCTCGTCAAATCCGGCAAATGCAAAGGCGTCATTCTCAAATCACACGGCGCCGGCTCCGTACCAACGATCGGCGAGTACTCGTTCCTGCCGTTCATCGAAAAAACGGTGCGACACTACAAGATTCCCGTCATCGTATCCACAAAGTTCCTTGGCGGAAACGCTTACAAGGAAGTGAACGATGAGTGCGCCGTGCTCGCCATTCAAGCGGGCGCCATTCCCGGCGGAGATTTGACCGACGTCATGACGGAAGTAAAACTGATGTGGATTCTTGCGCAGGGAGCGTTTGACGAGCAACAGATTCGAGGGCGCATCTTGGATAATGTCGTTGGAGAAATTTCTCCTATCGCGCACTCCAAATAATCATCGTTCGATTTATAAGTCTGATAACGCATTTGTTGTATACTACCCCCGTATGCAAACATGGCTGATTCAAGCTCTCGTCTTACTTGCCGTCGCGATCTTTCTCTACGCTGCTTGGCGTTATCAAAAGGATAAAACAGAGCGCGGTCCTTCCTTCGGCGGATTTACGGGACATCTTTCCGAGGTAACGCGCGATCTCACCGCCGCCGCTCGTGCAAACAAAATCGATCCGGTCACGGGACGCGAGAATGAACTTGATCGCATCGTTCATATTCTGATGCGTCGCACGAAAAATAATCCTCTCCTCTTGGGCGAAGCGGGCGTTGGCAAAACGGCGGTCGTGGAGGGGCTCGCTCTTCGCATCGCACGCGACAGCGTCCCCCAAGCCCTTAAAAATAAGTCCGTACTCGCACTGGACATTAATGCTTTGGTTTCCGAGACAAAGTATCGCGGAGATTTGGAGCAACGTCTGCAAAAAATCACGCGCGAGCTTGAAGAGCGCGCCAAGGAAGTCATTCTCTTTATTGACGAGATTCACCTCATCTCACAAATGGGCGGCGCGGAAGGATCGCTCAATGTAAGCGATGTCCTCAAGCCATCGCTTGCTCGCGGCGACGTTCAGATGATTGGCGCAACAACATGGCGCGAGTTCGATAAATATATCAAACCCGACGAAGCGTTCGCACGCCGCCTTCAGCCGGTTCTGATTGACGAACCAACCCCCGCGCGTGCGCTCGAAATTCTTCGCTCACTGCGAAGCGTGTATGAAAACTTTCATGGCGTAAAAATTACAGACGATGCGCTCAAGGCGGCCGTACAAGAGGCAGACGAGAAAATTGACTATCGCTATCTGCCAGACTCGGCCATTGATCTTATTGACGAGGCATCCGCGAAAGTCGCCATCGAAGGCGAATACAAGCATCATGTGGCTCTTGGAGCCGTACATGCGGCCGCCAAGATAGGAAAAGAAAAGGTTACGCGAAAAGATATTCGTGCCGTAATCGATCAGTGGGTTTTGCATGGATCGGAAGACAAGGCACGCGATGCACGCCATAAGTAAATTCAAATGGCATTGGAAAGCGAGCCTGCCCCTTTGGGGTCTTGCGCTTGTTATTGTTTTTGGCACGACAACGCTCATGCCTTCTCCGATTCGCCTGCTCGTCTTCGTCTTGTGGCTCGCCGCAGGAAGCTGGATGTTGGGCGTTTGGATTGACACGCGTTCACAAGCGCGGCGTTTTTTGTTCGGATCCTGTGCCGCCGTCTCGAGTTTTGGACTAGCGCTCACGGCTCTTGCACTTGCGGGGCATTTCACGGTCGTCTGGGTGTCGGTGATGCTCGTACTCTTTTCCATGCTTTTCACCTGTGCATTTGATGGGACACTCCCAAAAATTTCTTCGTTTACTGATGGCCTCACGCACGCGCCAAGCTTTCCGTATCTCCTCATTGCACTGTTTGGCGACGCGTGGATCTTCATCAACTTCTACAACGCATGGACGGCGGAACCGCTTGTCAGTCCGTGGCAGTTATTCAACTTCGTTTTCTTTCTTGTCTTTGCTGTCACCACATTTGCCGTGGTGCTCTTTGCGGCAACACGACGCGATCGCGCTAGCTTGCTTCTCTCGTCTTTGCATCTGTTTGTCTCGCTTTCTGCGGCCGTGATGTTATATGGAATCGGGTTCGGATTTGATCCGTTCATTCACCGCGCGGCGGAAATGGCCCTCGTGCGTGACGGTGTCATTGAACCGCGTCGGCTTCTGTATCTTGGTCAATACGCGCTTGTCGGCGGCGCCAATCTGCTTACCGGCGTGCAGGTGATTCTGCTCGATAAGTGGCTCGTTCCTCTTTTGGCGAGCATCACCATTCCCGTCGTCGCGTTTTTGGGGTTGCGCGACGGATTCGGGCTCACCGACAAAACGAGCCGTGTGTTTCTTCACTTCGCACTCTTTTTTCCCGCAATGTACTTTGTATTCACGGTTCCGTTCAACCTCACGCTTCTCTTTCTCCTTCTTGTCACTTTCGTGTTGCCCCTAGCCGATACATGGAGGTCTCGAAGCGTTCTCATGTTACTGGGACTGTTCTCTTTGTGTGTTCATCCCTTGGGAGGCATTCCGATTCTGCTTCTTCTGGGGTTGAGTTCCTTGACGCTGATAGAAAAACCTCGGTTGCGCCAAGCCCTGTTATGTGTAGGCGTCGTCACGGCGATTTTGGCTCTTCCCTTACTTTTCGCACTTTATAATATTACTTCAGGTCATCCTCCAATATCCGTACAGCCGCAATTTCTCTATCGCTTTTTTGCGTTGTTTACGGATCCGTATCTTAGAGGAGCGCTTCCTATTCCCTTTTTCGTGGAGTTGTTTTACGACCTCATGCGATGGGTTCCTCGCATCGTTGTCGTGTGCGCTCTTTTCTTTGCTTGGAGACAGAGAACAACGCTGGCGATTTCTCCTATTCCAACGCTTCTGCTGACGGGATCCTTGCTCGGATCTCTCTTTCTCCTTTCTGGATTCTTCACGTTTGCCGACGTGATTCAATACGAGCAGATGGAGTTTGCGTGGAGACTGTTGCAAACCATTTTTCTCATGACAACGACGTGGGCGCTCGTCTTTCTCGCCAAAGTCTGGAAACAATATGCGACAGTTTCATTTGCAGGAACATCGTTTTTCGCGCTCCTCATGGCCATTTTTATCACGGCAACGTGGTACTTGAGCTACCCCCAACTCAATCTCAAGGTGCAGAGTGCCGGCGCGAGCGTTTCTGCCGCGGACGTAGAAGTCGCCAGATTTTTGGAGAGCCGGCACAACGGAGAACCTCATCTTGTTTTGAGCCACCAAATGACCAGCGCGGCGGCCATTCAGGAGTCTGGATTTCGACATTATCTACAAACGGATGACGGACTTGCTTTGTGGTATGCCGTTCCAACGGGCGGAACACTGTACGGGTACTTTTTACGCATGTCCACGGAAGGACCGTCGCCGGCATTGCTTAGCGAGATTCAAGAGTTTGCAAATGTGCGACACGTGTATTTCGTCACATACGACTCCTGGCCAAACGCCGGCTTCATTCGTTCGCGCGCCGCATCGTTCGCGAGCGCCTCGTATGGCGTGCAAGGCACAAAGCTGGTAGTCTATGAGTATCGTGACCTCTGACAATTCATTTTCAATTTTTGTATGCCAACACTCATTGGAACAAAAACAAAGATCAGCACCAAGACAGCCGTTGCGCTTGTCGCCGGTGCGCTCATTCTCGCCGCCGCGGCCGCCGGAGGAATCAGTTTGAGAAACAAATCAGGAAACAGTTTTTTTGGGACGCAAGGATACGGACCGAGCAGGTCCTATCTTGAGGTAAAGTTTTTGACCCGTAACGGCTTCATAACAGCTCAACCTGGAGACACCAGTGTCAATCTTGGCAGATATCGATTACGAGCGGTCGGGTCCGATGTAGCAATCTCTGACTTCAATATCCCCATGCTCGTTCAAGATATTGTCTCTTCGACTCCTTTCGCGCTTGGCACAGACGGTCCTGTGAATGCAACAGATCATTTAACGAACTGTGCTCTAAAAGACTTTCCAAGCGGCACGACGATATCCGGTCCTGTGTTTCCGCCCCCAGGCACCGGTATGACACCTACCGTCATGCAATTTGATGATGATTTCACGCTGGCGGCTGGACAAACCATGAAATTGCAACTCTTCTGTGATATGACATTGGCTCCACCGAATGGTCTGAATGACGCATTCGCTGTCGATATTGGCCTACCAAACAACATCGCCGCCGTAGAGCCTCCTCCATCATACGCTCCAATTACGGTGACTCTGCCATCGCCAAACGGAAATCCACCTCGCGCTTACGTCCTTCTCACACAGTAGTTCCAAAACAAAACATCTCGGCGGTTGGCCGAGATGTTTTGTTATAGTCACCACACCATGACTATAGTGCTATCGGATCACGCCGCCCCACTCGAGGACCGAAAAGCCGCGGCGTTCGAAGTGCGGAATATGCAGGGGCGGATTTTGCTCAATCGGCTTTTCCAATTCTTCGTAGTCCATCAACACGCGAAACACCGAGTCGGGCTTTACCGACAGCGAGAGCGGCGCGAGCTCGTCCATCACATCGGTTCCGTGAAAGCCGATCTTGTAGAATGGCGCGCTTTGCATGCGCGGTTCCCAAAACTCTACAAAGTCAGCCGTTTCGCGCTCGTTGAGGCCCATCTGCCCAAGCGTATTCACCAAAAAGTCATGCACATCGCTTTGCGCGACCACCCAATAACGCTCCGGCTCTGCGTATAATCCTCCGCGCCCTTCCCAAAACAGATACGGATATTCGGCGCCGTCATCCAAATTCACCAGGCGCCCGTTCGGATACGCCGTCACGCGCCAACCGTCCTTGTATTCCGGCTCGGTGAACGAAAACCCGCCTTGCGGTTCCACGCGCACCGTAACGTCCATCTCTTTTTCAGGATAGAGATAAATCACTGGCTTACCACACTCGGCGGCAGGTACAATCTCCGTATGCGTGAGCAATACCCAGCGTCCAAAACTGTCCTCGAACAACACGAATGGATACCCGCCCGAAACCTCCGTAACCGGCACCATCTCCCCTCGCTCCACATCGTAGCGCGTCTGCGGTAAGAGCCCGTGGCTCAAGTTCTGCGGTGTATACACACGTAAGGATGATGCGTCCACACGCTCCTGGGCATTGAGCGTGTCGGCAACATAGACAAGGTTCAGCTCTTCGACCGTCTCATCGTCTACGACGTTCATCAACTCCGTCACGCCGCATCCGCCGACCTTAGCCTTTGAGTACATTGCCTCATTCACCTTCGATCCTTCCCAAAGAAGACGCGGCACCCCACGAGACAGAAGATCATACTCATTGGTCTTGTCGTAGGCGAAGAACGGGATCTCAAGATCGTACCAAACGAGCCGACCATCTTCGCGCACGCGATAGAACTGCTGTAAGCCAACCCACGGCCCACTAAATCCGGGCGCATTGCTATCGGACGCATACAGATACAGCTCGGGACCGTCCACCAGCTTGGTTTTGTCCGCATACGATCCAACCGGAAACACCTCCGGAAAATCTGCGCGCGTAAACAGTCCGACCAATCGAAACGCATTGCCCTTCTCGTCAACAACACGCGCTTCATGCTCAAACTCCGGAATGATCACATCGGAATCAATGACGATCGGGGCGTCCAGTTCGCTGAACAGATCTACATTCGATCCAATGACGTTCTCCACAGTCGTACTCAATGACAACCTCGAGAATACCGACATGACGGCAGACGCATAATTTCCAACAAGGACGTCCGGAGTTTTATTTGAAGGATTCTCGAGCAAATAGAGATAGATGTATACGGTACCAAGGCCTTCGTGTTCCGCATACTGCATCGTGAGACGATATCCGTCATAAGCACCTCCTTCGATGGTGCCAAGCGGGAGCGACCACGCTTGCCAATCGCTCAAGTCCTCATATTCGGCATAAAGCACGCTTTTCACATCGTCGCGCATGGGCTGACGAACCTGCTCGGCAATTGACAACCAGCGAACGTTCAGCGTCCGATCGCCCACAGGCAACGCGTCATTGTCCGTGTCGCTTGCATCCGCCACATCGACGTCATCCTGCGTCTCAACGTCTGCGACGATCGCATCAGCCGCATCCCCCATTGTGCGATTCTGCGCAACGTACATTCCTGCGATGAACGCGGCAAAAACCAAGATCACACCAAGCGCCACGGCAAATACCAACCCCTGCGACGCCTTGCCCATCGGCGCGCCGGCATCACACGGCACAACTGGCGGTGTTTGTGGTTCAACGACGCAATCATCGAACGGATCGTAAAGCGGTTTACTGAACATACGGGACTGTTAGGACGCCGCGGCGGACGTCATCTTGAATAGAAGCGTCGGACACATCGGCAACACGTTCGCGTACCGCAGCGGCATCTGCGTCTGAAAGCGGTGTCGGTTGTCCGTGTCGCGTGCCGACAGGAAGTAGATGCAGTATAACACGATCACGTTGTACAATCACGCCAAGCGTGAGCGCGTTCCATGTTGATGGAATTTCCTGATCGAACACAAAGTTTCCAAGCGAATGCACGATTGGTACATCGCCAATAAGCTCAATGCCCTGCGGCACATGCGGATGTCCGCCAATAATTAGGTCGGCGCCCGCGTCAATCATGCGCTGTGCGAGCGCGCGCTGATTTGGCTGCGGTTTTGCAACATACTCGGCGCCCCAATGTGGCAGAACGACGACAAAGCGTCCCTCATCATTCGCGGTTTGAATCTCCCGCTCGAGCGCATCCACGTTCGGTTGAAACTGATGGTAGCCGATCAGCGACAAATCTATCCCGTTGACAGTGGCGTCAAAACGCGGCGACGATTCAGTGTAACCACCAAACCACGCAATCCCCATTGCGTCCAAACGCTCGCGCGTTTCCCGCAATCCCGCCGTTCCAACGTCCGAACTGTGATTGTTCGCCAAACTCACGACGTCAATGTACGGCTTCATGGCTTCTACGGCGCTCGGTGAAAACACAAACCGAAACGGCGGATTCACCGTGTGCGTGCTTTGCTGTTCGTTCACGGTCCCTTCCAAGTTCCCCACACGAAGATGCGCGCCCCGCAAAAAACGCGTGACTTCTTTCCAAGGATACTCCACGCCACCGGTTTCCATTTTCTGCCGCACGCGACGATCGAGCATGATGTCGCCAACGACGTGCAACGACGCAAACGGTTCTTCGTCTGGTTCGCCAGGGATAAAAACACCGAGAATATGACTCGTGTTCTCGCGCCAATCGTCCGTCAGTCCCATTTCCATCGAGCTCCCGTGATGGAGCGACTGCCACATTTGCGTTCCGTGCGTTTCATTGAACGATTGCAGAATGCGAAGTGCCGCGTTGGAGTCGATTTCAAGATTGATCGTATCTGCACCGCCACCCGCGATTTGGCGCAGAGTCACCTCGTCGTGAAACGCCGCCGCGCTTTGCGGAAGATTGTGCGACATGTCAACCGACGCAATCATGATGGCGTCCGGAAACTGCGTTGCAATGGCGCGTCCAATCGCTTCTGCATCCTCGGGCGTGAGCGACTCGTGCACGATGAGCGGCACGATGCGAGCATGAGGCAGTGAGCGAGCCACAAACGGCGTGAGCGCACCGATACCGTGCTCACCTGGCGCCGCCGCTTCTTCATGCACAAGTATGGCAATCGACTTTTCCAACGCTTTGGCAATTTCTACGTCCGTTTCCACATCCCCGTACGGCGTCTGCCACGTTCCAAACGACACCTGCGCCGGAGAGCGCCCGCGGTCAAAATGATTGGGACTGACAATGACGACGGTTGTGGGTTTTTCTTTCGCCAAGGTTTCAAACACAGTCGCGATCGGCTTTGCCGCCACAAGATGATGCGCCGCGATGGCCGACTTCACTCTTTGAGCAGAAGCCGGCTCCACTCCTTCATAAGCCGCGTCATAAAACGCGCGGTCGTATGCGGTGTACGCGTAGCGCGGAACTTTGCGTTCCGATTTTTCCTCAACTATCAACTCCTCAACAACCGTTGAAAGCGGTGATCCAACACTGATCCCAACAAAAAACGCCGCGACAATTCCCGTCACAAAAATCACACTCAATATGATGTATGCACCGGCGCGATTCATACAAACATTGTATCAAACCTCGCGCCTGCTATACTTGCCACGCTATGAAACACGCAACCGTCACAAAGGCCGTACTGCCAGTCGCCGGCCTTGGAACGCGCTTTTTGCCGGCGACAAAAGCGCAACCTAAGGAGATGCTTCCGATTATCGACAAGCCCATCGTGCAGTACATGGTCGAAGACATGGTGCGTGCCGGCATCAAAGACATTATCTTCGTAACTTCAAACGGCAAGCGTGCGCTTGAGGATCACTTTGACCGCAACTTTGAGCTCGAATATCGTTTGGAGCAAAAAGGAATGACAAAGGAATTGGAAGAGATTGCAGAAATTGGCAAGCTCGCCAACTTTGCGTTCGTGCGCCAGCCAAAGCCGCTTGGCGACGGGCACGCGGTTTTGCAAGCGCTTCCGTTTATTGACGACGACGAGGCCGTGATGATTATGTTCGCCGACGACCTCGTGGTAGACATCGCCCCACAGCTTGTTGCCGCGTACAAAGCGCATCAACGTCCGATTCTAAGCGCGCTCGAAGTCCCGCGCGAAAGTCTGTCGCGTTACGGCATCATGAGCGGCACGCCCGCGGGCGACGGCCTGTTCGAGGTAAACGGTTGGGTAGAAAAACCAAAGCCAAAAGACGCGCCGTCAAATCTCGCGTGGCCGGGACCGGCGATTCTGACACCAGAGATTTTGGAATGTCTCAAAACAACCGCGCCGGGGCCCGACGGCGAAATTCGCCTCGCCAACGCGTATCAACAACACTTCAAAAACGGCGGCACGATGCTCGCTTCCATCATCACCACGCCTCGCTTTGATTGCGGGAACAAGTTAGAATACGTGAAAGCGCAAATCCACTTTGGCTTACAGCGCAAAGAATTCAAAAAAGATTTGATCGCATTCATGAAAACCATGGTTCAATAGGTATGGTCCACAAACACATTCCTGTCTTGATCGCACTGCTCCTTGTTCTTGTTGTTCTTCCGGGACTCGGATGCCGCGGCGGCACCAAGGAAGCCAAAGAGGCGCTTCAGCCAGTGACACTCGATATGTGGGGAGTGTTTGACAATCCGGACGCGTTTCGGGAGACGATCAACGGTTACCGCGCGGCTCATCCGAACGTGCGCATCAACTATCGCAAACTGCGTTACGACGAATACCAGGACGAACTCCTGCGCGCGTTTGCCGAAGATCGTGGCCCAGACGTGTTTGCCGTGCACAACACATGGATGAAAGGCTATCTTCCGCTCATCGAGCCGATGCCCGAAACCGTCAAGATCGCCTACAAAGAGGTGCGCGGAACCGTCAAAAAGGAAGAAGTGGTCGTTGTGCGAACCGAGCCTACCATGAGTCTGCGCGATTTGAGCGACGACTATGTGCAGGTGGTGAGCGAGGACGTGGTGTATCAAGCCAAGGATGGCGATGTAACGCGCAACCGTATTCACGGTCTGTCGCTTTCGGTGGACACGCTCGCGCTGTTTTACAACAAGGACATTTTGGACGCGGCGGGCATCCCGGAACCGCCAAAAACATGGGACGAGTTTCAAGAGCAGGTGATCAAACTCACACGCTACGACGCCAAGGGCAACGTGGCACAAAGCGGTGCGGGCATTGGCACGGGCGCGAATGTGGATCGCGCTGTTGATATTGTGTCACTCCTCATGATGCAAAACGAAACGCAGATGACCAACTCCGCCGGCCGTGCCACGTTTGCACAGCGCGCACAAGGGAGCCGCGCCTTTCCAGCGATTGATGCCGTGCGCTTTTACACCGACTTTGCCAATCCCACCAAAGAGTCGTACACGTGGGGCGCGGGTTTTCCTTCGAGTTTTGACGCGTTCGCGAGCGGGCAAACCGCGTTTTTCTTTGGCTATAGCTACCACATCCCTCTGTTGAGCGCGCGCGCGCAGAAAATCAACTATGATATCGCGCCCGTGCCGCAACTTGGTTCAAGCCGCGTGGACTACGCGAATTATTGGATTCACACGGTCTCCAAAAAATCCAAATCACCAGATTGGGCGTGGGATTTTGTGCTCTACGCCGCCGACAAGGAACAGGTGATGTCGTACTTGAATGCCGCGCAAAAGCCGACGGCTCTGCGTGCGCTCATCTTGGAACAACTCGATGATGCGCAACTTGGCGTATTTGCCGATCAGGTGCTCACCGCGCAAGACTGGTATAATGGGAGCAACGCCATTGCCGCCGAGAATGCCATCGTGCAAATGATTGATGCCGTAGTGGAGGGTGATGTGCTCATTGAAGAAGCGCTTCCGATTGCCGAACAACAAGTCAACCAAACGCTTTAGCTATGATCTTCGCGCTGTTGGCACAGGCCAATCCATCCGTTCCGTCGGCGCCGCGTTTGTTGCCTGCGTGCGCCGCGCAAGGATGCACGACACTTGAAAGCGTGATGGAACTGTTTGGAAACCTCGCACTGATTGTCCTTGGCGTCTCGGGCGTCATTCTCCTTGGCGTGTTTGTTTACGGCGGTCTTTTGTATCTCACATCGCGCGGCGACAGCGGCCAAATTCAGAAGGCTACGAAGGCACTCACGGGCGCCGTCGTTGGAATCGCGATGGTTTTTGGCGCCTTCACCGTAATTACCTACGGTGTTGGAGCCCTCAAAAATACTCCTGTCGAAGAGCGCATTGGCGGCTCGTTCGTCGTGTGCAACACGGCCAGCTCGCTTGGTAAAACATGCGCCCCAGACAGTACGTGCATTCAAGACACCGCCACGGGGAAAGAAGTGTGCGCCGAAAGCTTGCAAGTACTCACCGACACGACGGATATTACGATCGAAGAAGATGAATCCCTCATCGAGGTGGATTCGGGACCGTCTATTTTGGAAGCCGAGTTTTCCGAATAATCCCTGCGTATGACACACATAAAAAAGATTACCTGCACCATAAGCGCCATCGCGTATGCCATCGCGGCGCCGACATCCTTGTTTGCAGCCGCACTCTACAATCCACTTGGCGAAGTGAGCGTGCCGCTCTTGATTGGCCGCGTCATTCAAGCGGTGCTCGGCATTTCCGGTTCAATAGCGCTCCTCATGTTCGTGTGGGGTGGATTTCTTTGGTTGACTTCTGCTGGCAAGCCTGAAAGAATAAAGAGTGGACAGGATACATTGCTCTGGTCCGTTATAGGTATCGCCGTCATTTTTGGTGCGTACGCCATCGTCAACTTTCTCATTACATCCGCGTCCGGTGTCACCACATCGGGAGCATAACAAAAGGACTTCTAAAGTCCCGTAAACAAAAACGTATGACACACGTTTCAACACTTACTCGCTGGGTCGCTCCGATCGCTTTGAGTGGCGCTATGATTTTTGGAAGCCTCGTCGCGACGCAATACGCCTTCGCGCAAGCGTCTGACTCCACCGGCGGTGATCCTATTACAAGCTCCGAGCTCCTGCCGCCTGCCTTTGGAGACGAGGTCGGCTTGGGACAGGGCGATCTCAATACGACCGTTGCGCGTGTCATTCGCATCGTCCTTGGTTTCCTTGGCGTCGTGGCCCTTGGCATCATGCTCTGGGGTGGAGTGCGCTGGATGACGGCTGGCGGCAATATGGACAATGTGAAAGACGCGCAAAAGATTATCGCGGCCGGCGCGGTTGGCCTTGCCATCATCTTGTCGGCGTTTGCGATCACAAGCTTCGTCATCAATTCCCTCGTCACCGCAACAACGACCTAGGGTTCGACCATGACATCCGAGCCCCTCGTTGGGGCTCGTCGCTATGGCCAAACTGGCGCGAATTCAAACGATACTGTTGAGCGCTCTCATGATTCTAAGCGCTTTCTCTGTCGCGCTGTCGCCGGCGCACGCTCAAATCAACGCCGAGAACACAGGCCTTGCAGACTCTGCGCGCTCGGCCGGTTACGGCGAATCGCCCGTGAGCCTTCCGGACGTGATTGGACGCATCATCAGCATTCTCATCGGCCTCATTGGACTTATCCTGTTCCTGTTCATTCTCTACGGTGGTATTATGTGGATGATCGCGCGAGGCGACTCAACGAAAGTTGAAAAGGCGCAAGGAATTATCTACAACGCCGTGATTGGCGTGGTCGTGGTTCTCGCCGCCTACGCGATTGCCAACTTTGTGATCGGTCAATTTACAAAACCTGAAACAGGTTTGCTAAACCCATAACTATGACACAGACAAAATCGTTCGTGATCGGAACGCTCGCTTCACTCCTCATGATCGGCGGAGCGCTCTCGCTGACTCTGCCGGTGCAGGCGCAGTTTTCGCCCGGGGACCCTACGGGCGCATTAGAAGAAACCGTGGATGACACATCGCTTACGGGAGGAGATGAAGATAGCCAGATATTCAACATCATCGGACGGATTATCAACATCGTGCTTGGACTCCTTGGCATCGTATTCTTTATCTATGTCGTATGGGCCGGGTTCATCTGGATGACTGCATCGGGTGACACGACAAAGGTCAAAAAAGCGACGGACATGTTAACTCAAGGAACCATTGGGTTGGTGATTATCTTGGCCGCTTACGCCATTTCTAACTTCGCCGTAGCCCAGCTCTTGACCGCAACGCAAGCGGCGTAAAGTTCTTGAACAAAAACAAGAGCCCTCTTTCGAGGGTTCTTTTAAAACACAACGCCCCGCGGAAGTCCGGGGGCGTCGAGAAGATCATGGAACGAGCGGACGCGACTGAATCAACATCGCTTTGACCGCGTCCACCTCTCCGCCGGAGCGCAGAAACCCGCTGTCGGTGAACATTCGACCGTGCGGTTGCCTTGCCCAAGCGTTGCGAACGAACTTGACGCCTGCGAAGCGAAGGCCGCTTGCCGACAGCGCACTTCCCTCAAACCGTACGATGCGAATCACTTCGTACGATAGCCGGCTGGGCACCACATAGCCTGTGGAGCCGGGAGGGACCAAGAAGAGGCTCGTCGTGACACCGTCCAGAAGGACGGTCCGCATGGGAAACGGCCACTGGCCGTTCAGTGGAACGGATAGCCCGTCGTTCCCAAGCATGATCGCGAGCCAACCGCGATCGTCACTGCTCTCGAACCGAATCGTGTCCTCGACGCTGACTCCCGGTGGGAGCTGATCGACATACACGATCGACTCGCTGTGGGGCACTCGCTGTGTGGGTGCGCCCATGAGCGTGGCGTCGGCGCGAGCCGCGACCTCGTGCGCGATGTCGAGTGCCTCGGCGAAGTCCGCCTCCGCTTGGAGACGAGCCTCGTGCTCCGCCACGAGCTGTGCGCGCAGACGCTCCAACTCGGAGTCCTGCGCACGCAGTGGCGCAGGAAGGAACACGGCACAGACAAAGAGGAAAGCCGTCGTGTGCGCGAGCGCGATCACTTGCTCTCCTTGTCGTCGGCGTCCTCATCTTCAGCACGGCGCACTTCAAGCGCCTGCAGACGACCGTGCAAGTCGCCGTCGCGTGCACGCGAGCGCTCGTCGATCGTGCTCACCGCACGACCGGCCTTGTCGAGCCGACCATGCGCGTCAGACGCTCGCCCGTAGGCGGCATCCGCGCGGCCGTACGCCTCATCGGCTCGCCCGCGCGCATCATCAACAAGACCCTGCAGAACGAGATCGCCCTCGACTCGCTCCGTCCGCTCCGTCTCCAGATCGCCCCAAAGACCGCGAATGGCGCGGTTCTGCAGACCATCCTGCTGCTCGCCTCGAGCAATCAGGATGTCACGCGCGGCGCCCTGCGCCATGGACTCGAGTCCATAGCCGTATGCACCGCCTCCGTACGCACCGTATCCCTGCGCGTACAGATACGCCGAGCATCGGCCGGCCGAATGTCCCTCGTCGAGACACGCGGTGTACCGTTCGGTCGCACCATCGCGGATCTCCCGCTCCTGTGCCACCTCGTCAGCATACACGTTCTCCCGCTGAACCATGACGCGAGTCTGCGCCAAGTCCTGCGGACGGCCCATCAAGGCCCAGCAGCCCGAAAGGCTGATCGCCGCCACACATGCGGCTCCAAAGCACATAAGAAGTCCAAAGACGTTGTCAGACTTGATTCGTGACGTCGTCATGTTGAATCCGCGCTCACGCTAGCAAAAAAAGGGGCCTCTGTCAAGGCTGGAAAACTAAAACTCCCATAAACCATTTTTCTAACGATCGTAAGAAAATGGTTCAAAAAAATCTCACCCCGGGGAAGGCCCCAGGGTGAGAGAAGATCAAAAATCGAGATCGTCGGCGTATGACTCGTCCCATGGATTGGACGGGGTCGCAGCCGACGCGCCTGCGGCGCCAGAGGACGCGGAAGGCGGCAACGCACCGCCATGCAGTGCCCTCTCCATCCGCACCGGCACATGCACCGTCGGCGTGTCGTTCTTCGGCCACAAGCCGATCGCTCCAAACAGCAGGAGCGCGAGTACGGCCGTCATGACCGAACCCAGAACGAACTGGCCGAACCGACCGCTGAACGCCCGGAGGATTGTCCAGACCACGGCAAGCGCGGTGAGCAATCCCATCACGATCACGGGAATAGAGTAGTAGAGAATCTCTCCTACATTCCACATCCCGGCCGTGTACACCTCCGTAAACTGGGTGCCTGTGTCCCAGTTGTAGAAAGTGCCCGCGTTTAGCAGTGACAGAACGGCCACTGCGAACACGATCGGGAATCCCACGATCGTGCCCTGCTTCATGAGGCGCTTGTTGAGCGCATCGTCGTCCACAAAGTGTGCCGCCACCGACACGGTCGCCGAAACGCCCCCAAGGAGGAATGCAATGACGAACGCATTCAGCGTCGGGCCCACAATCATGGCCGCCATGAGCAGGAACACCGGCAGGCCGAGCGTCGCCAGCGCCACGCGCCAGCGAATGTCCCGCAGGTGGTTAATGGTCGCCGGATCGATTTTGGCGTTCAGCTTCTCTGCGTCTTCACCGCGCAGAAGGTTGACGAGCGCCGCTCCAACGAGCATCGGCGTGCCGACCAGGAAGCGGCCGAGGTCAATGGCAAGCGGCGCGTAAATGAGGTTGACGATGAACGCCGCGTACCCCATCGCCGCACCGACGCCGGCGAGCGTCATGGCCATAACCGGATGGCCGGTACCGTTGGCCAAGAGCATCAACAGCGACGTGACCATGAAAATCCCCATGGTCGCGCCAATGAGCTTGACCCAGCTTCCAACGAGCCCACCCAGGAGCTCGCCGAGCCACTCCGCCTTCATGCGAAGATTGGACTCGCGGAAACTCCAGCTCGGCGCGGGGTTGAACATCCGCGCGAACCAGCCTCGTCGAGGCGTCGCAGGAGCGGTGTACTCCCACTCGCGTGCTACCGCCGGCCTTACATGCGTCGTAAAGACGCCCGTAGCCCAGTCGCGCATGCCACCGACCACGTTCTGCCCCAACAGCACGAGTGCCCGTGGGGTCGCCGAGTCGGTCGGCGTAATCACCATCGCCGCACCAGCCAAGTCCGTGATGAAAGGACGACCGGCGGCGCGCTCATGCAACGCCCTTTGCGTGGCAATGAGGAAGAACCGAATGTTCTCCGCCGTGGTGAAGTCGATCTGCGTCAAAAGTTGCAGATCGGCTGGGTTTTGGCTTGCCGCCAGCAGAGCCACGCCCTGCTGTACGGTCTCCATAACCTTGCATTGCTCCGCAGTGTCTCCAAAGGTCTCCATGACCTTGGAACCAAAATTGACGCGCTTCGCCGTCATCGAACGGATGAGGTCGTCGCGCACCTGATACCAGGACGCGGCGCGCACGGCTTCCGTACCGGCAACTGCGGTCAACTGAGCATCGGTTGCAACACTCGGAAGCTTACTGATTCCTTCTGCCACACCTGTCAAGAACCCCTCAATGGTCTCTTCTACCAAATCGGCCCTCGTCCTGCCGATGATAGGGACCAGTCGAGACAACGGCACCTTGATGACTCCGGCGGCCACACGGCCGCCATGACCAATCGCCTTCAACCCCAATGGGGAAATTCGACTCAACCACGACTCGAGGGCCTTAACCAGGCCGCGCCCACCAGATCGAGCTACATCGTCAGCGTAGCTCTCAACAATGCCACCAACATAGGTAGTGGCCGTTTCAGAATTTGATGGTGTCCTTGCCATCGTCTGTCTCGAACAGCGCTCGCGCCAAGCGCTCTTCGAGACAGACGATTGTTGTAATGAACCGCCAGATACAGCGCTTTTCACACTGTATCACAGCGACGCACCCTAGCAGTAAAAACAGCGACTGTCAAGGGCAAAAGGCATGGATTATGCGCAACGTTTATGCTAGGATTCGCCGCATGAACATCCTGATTATCGGCGGAGGCGTATGCGGAACATCCGCCGCCGAGGACATCCGAAAACGCGACACGGACGCCAACATCACCATCGTCTCCGACGAACCGCATCCGCTCTATTCGCGCGTCCTCCTTCCTCACTACATCCACGGCATGATTCCACGCGAGCGCGTGTTTTTGAAAGCGCTTGACTGGTATACGGAGCAGAACATCGAGCTCGTGTACGATGAGGTCGTGGCGCTCGATTGCGCCAAACGTTCGGTGTTGTGCGCAACTGACCGCACGTTCGAGTACGACAAACTGCTGATTGCCGGCGGCGGCACGGTCAATCGCCTGCCTTTGAGCCAGCGTCCGCGCGCGTTTCATTTTCAAACGCTCGAGGACGCCGATGCCATTTTAGCCGCCCTGTGCGAGCGCGACGGGGAAAAAACCGTGGCGCGCATCATTGGCGGCGGATTTATTTGCATGGAATTTGTCGATCTCTTTCAAAAAGCCGATTTTGAAACACACGTACATCTGAAAGACGATCGCTTTTTTGGAAAGATAATTGACCGCGAAACATCCGACTACTTTGCGTCGCTCTTGCAAGCGCGCGGCGTCATAATTCACGCGCACGATGTGGCCAAGGAGTTTCAAAACGACACGCTGACGACAAACAGCGGCAATCATGCGTGCGATGTGCTTGGCATCGGCATCGGCCTTGACGCACGATTTCTGTGGGCAATGCAAGCCGGTATTGAAATGAACCACGGCATTATCGCAAACGCGTTTTTGGAAACGAATATCCCCGATGTTTACGCCGCCGGAGATTGCGCCGAGTACGAGAATCAACTGTTTGGCCGGCGACGGCGCGTGGGCAACTGGACCAACGCTCAAATGCAAGGACGCCACGCGGCGCGCGTCATGTTCGGCGAGCGCGAGCCGTTTACCGCGGTGACGTCATATAGTGCGAGCGTGATTGACATTCGCATTGCCGCCGTGGGAGATGCCGATCCGCTTGCCGCCGATGAAGTCATTGCGCGCAAAAACGGTGAGGGACGCTCACTGCTTTACATGCGCGACGAAAGACTCGTCGGCGCCGTCACCATCAACCGCAGTTTTGAGCGCGCGCCGCTGACCAAAATCATCTCTGCCAAAACGAGCGTTTCAAAAATAAAAGATCGGCTTTCCGATCCCGATTTCAATCTTTCCGAGCTGATTTAGCCTGCTCGGATTGCTTCGTGGAACTCGCAATGACAAACTGGGTCGTCATTGCGAGCCGTATTCGTTCGTTATTGCGGGCGTAGCGAAGCAATCTCACGCTCTACATCTCCGGAAACATCTGATCGCCCCCTTCATTGAAAATATAAATAGCAAGCGTCGGGCAAGACTGCGCGGCGAGCAAAACCTGCTCGTACTCGTCGTCCGTCACTTCAAGCCAACGCTCGTATGTTTGCAAACAGTCCGTTTGATTTGACGGGTCCAAAACAATGGCCTTGTTTTCGTCGTTCAACTGAAATACATCGGGCTTTATGGTCACGCACGATGCCGCACCAATGCACAAATCTTCGTCCACCTTTACGCGAATTTTCATACTACCCAAAATACTTTTCCTTATAGAATCGAATGAGCTCTTCCACGGCCGGCAGGCAACCGGGATTGCCGACGCCGACCTTTGTTCTTTGCTGAACGAGTTCGAGCGTATGTGCTCCTTCAAGCACGGCCTCTTCAATGTCGTGATCGGTCACCTTGGAAACGGGATCGATGATACGCTGTGCCTCCACATGAATCTTGTCAAACTGTTCAACGCGGCGATAATAGTCGTTGATCGCATCTCGCAAGGCCTTGTCACAAAGCACCGAGCAGTGAAATTTGCGTTGCGGAAGTCCGCCCAAACGCTCCATAATATCCTGCGGCTTCAAGCGCCGTGCCTCGTCGAGCGTCATGCCGCCGTTTTCGGTGACCATCACGCTCGCCATCGACGTTGATGCAATGGCACTACCGCACCCAAACGTCTTCCACTTGAACGATTGAATACGCTCCGACGTTGGATCAACAACCATCCACACGCGCAACTCATCGCCGCATGCCGGCGATCCAACTTTTCCAACGGCGTTGAACGCCGCCGCGTCCATATCGTCCATCACAAAGTTTTTTGGATTGAAGAAATGCTCCTTCACGATGTCCGAATAAAACCAAGACTCTGCGCCATCATGCGACGCGACATCGCCTTTGCGGCCCTTTACACTTTTCGCGCTGTGATTTGACATGGAAAATCGTCTTCAAAATACTTTTTATCTACGCGCACAGGACTCATAGAGCGCAGTTTTTGGACGAGCGGCGGCAGGACCTCCAGCACCATGTCGATATCCACAACTGTTGTTGCACGACCGAGCGAGAAGCGCAAAGACCCGTGCGCCACCTCGTACGGAAGCCCGAGCGCTAAAATCACATGGCTTGGATCGAGTGACGCGCTTGTGCACGCGCTTCCCGTTGAAGCATAGATCCCTTTCGCATCAAGATACAGCAAAAGCGCCTCTCCCTCCAAATCAAGGAAGGAAATGTTCACGT
>Ga0155246_118_pt2 | contig 23235 bp, 22 predicted proteins | sample RifCSPhighO2_02_FD_106214 | JGI IMG/M metagenome (GOLD analysis project Ga0155246, IMG submission 106214) | Candidatus Uhrbacteria bacterium RIFCSPHIGHO2_02_FULL_53_13 | reverse complement strand
GCACGATGACAAGAGGTGCGAGAGTCAGAAGAGTGATACCGGCGGTGGCGCGCAAACGCTTCCAGCCATGCGTGAACGCGTCGTGGATTTGCACGCGCGAACGCTTGTGCGCGTACAGTCCGCGTACCACGGCGCCTTGAATGACGAGCATGACAGCGGCAATGAGCGTTATGGCAACCATGAGAGAAATTTGAGCGCTCCAAGGAATCTCGGCGGCCGCGCGCCACACATCCACGAGCGTGCTTGAAGATGCGACGTGCCATTGCCGCAAGGTGCGCATGGTGCCAAACACATAATCAAACACGGACGCGCTTCCGATGAGCGCGACCAGCGGACCGAACATCCAAAAAGCATTCCGCTTACGCACGGTGTTCCATGCCTCAACAAAATGCGTCTGATGAAAGCGATGATTCATAGCGTTATTCTATCATGGAACAGAAACACGACCCTCACTCGGGGCCGTGCGTCTTTTTGGGAACGCTCAAGACCGTTACGCTGGTTGAGGTTGGGCGACGCCCACGAGCTCCTCAAAGCGTTCTTTCTCAATCGTCTCTTCTTTCAGCAATACTTCCACGACCTTTTCCACTTCCTTGCGTCGTTCGATGAAGATGCGCCGGGCCGTCGCTTCCGCGGTTTTCACCAATCGGCGCACCGCTTCGTCAATGCGCTCGGCCGTTGCATCGGAGTAATCCATGCGCTCGTGCAGCTCGCGCCCGAGGAACACCATCTCGTCTGGCTTACCATAGGTGCGCGGTCCGAGTTCATCAACCATGCCAAAGCGCTTCACCATCGCTTTCGCGAGTCCCGTCGCTTTTTGCAGATCGTCGCTGGCGCCCGTCGTGATGTCGCTAAACACCACGTCCTCGGCCACGCGCCCGCCGAGCATCATGGCCATGTCGCTCACAAAGTCACTGCGCGATTGCATGCGGTTGTCTTCCCTCGGTAGCTTGAGCGTGTATCCGCCCGCGCGCCCGCGCGCGATGATCGAAATTTTGTGCACGTCATCATTACTACCCAGGAAGTGTCCCACTACCGCGTGACCCGCCTCGTGATACGCCGTGATCTTCTTTTCTTTGTCAGAGACCAAGCGGTTTTTGCGCGCCGGACCGATGAGCACTTTTTCTATAGCTTCGCGAATCATCTCGTTTGTGACCGCTTTTTTGTTCTCGCGCACCGTCAAAATGGCCGCTTCGTTTAGGATATTTTCAAGATCGGCACCGGCAAGTCCCGATGTGCGTTGGGCGATGACCTTTAAATCTACGTCCTTTGCAAGCGGCTTGTTTTTGGCGTGAATGTTAAGGATTTCTTCGCGCTCGCGCAAATCCGGCAAGTCAATCATTACTTGGCGATCAAAGCGCCCCGGGCGTAGCAATGCCGGATCCAACACATCCGGACGGTTGGTGGCGGCAATGACGATCACGCCGTTGTTCTTTTCAAAGCCGTCCATTTCTACGAGAATTTGGTTGAGCGTTTGCTCGCGTTCGTCGTGTCCGCCGCCGACGCCTGCTCCGCGCTGTCGCCCGACCGCGTCAATCTCGTCGATGAACACAATGCACGGAGCGGCCTTTTGCGCTTTCATGAACAACTCGCGCACGCGCGAAGCGCCCACGCCCACGAACATCTCTACAAATTCCGAACCGCTGATGTGAAAGAACGGTACGCTTGCTTCACCGGCAATGGCGCGCGCGAGCAGAGTTTTTCCCGTCCCGGGGCGTCCCATCATCAGCACGCCTTTCGGGATTTTTGCGCCCAAGTCGTCAAACTTTTTTGGCGACTTCAAGAATTCCACAATCTCGGCCAGTTCTTCTTTGGCTTCGTACGCGCCGGCAACGTCGTTGAACGTGACGTTGACTTTGCCCTGCACTTGCGGATCGCGTCCTGACGATTGCCCAAACGACATGGCGCGGTTTTGCGCGCCCTGTACTTGGCGAATCATAAACCATGCCAACACGCCGATCATGAGCGCCAAAAAGACGGTCGGCAGTAAGCGCACGAGAATAATCTCTCGCATGGAGTTGTTTTTGATGGTGATGTCGATGGCCTGTACGGTTTGAGTTGGCACGCCATAATTGTCAAACAGCTCGGTGAGCGATTGAGTGCCTTCCTTTTCCGTCGTGAAACTCGCATCAAACTTGTCCGTGAACTTAACTTTTTCTCCTTCAACGGTTACTTTTGTGACTTCGCCGGCCTTGATGCGTTCAACGAACGTGCTCACGCCGACTGTTTCGGATTTTGTTCCGTCAACATTGAGTGAACTCAACAGACTTCCCACGACCAAAATGATTACGAGGGTGTACAAAATGTTGCGCGGGCTCAACATGGAAACGCTTGGTTTTCGTCCCTTTGGCGTTTTTGCGTGATGGGGCTTTTTCGCCGGCATACGTTACACCTTGGTTTCGCTGGGAGTTTCGGACGGCGCATCGGATTCTGTCGGAGCGGTATCCGTTGGCATTGGTTTGATCATCGGCGTCTCCGTTGCCTGTGTCGCTTTTCCAGCGCTCGACTTGAGCGACAAACCAAGACGATGTTTTTCAGGCTCGATTGACACAATGGTAAACGTCTTCACTTCGCCGGCCTTTCCGATAGCGTTCAAATCGCGCACCGGTTTGTCCGAAAGCTCGCTAATGTGCGCCAGTCCGTGAATGTCCTTATTGAGCTCGACAAAAAATCCAAACGGATTGATCTTGAGGATTTTTCCTTCTACTTTGTCGCCCACCGTATACTGCTTTGCCACATGCTCCCAAGGATTGGCAATGAGCTTTTTCATGGATAGGAAAATCTTGCTGCCTTCAAGACCGATGATTTCTGCTTTCACCTGATCGCCAACTTTCACAAAATCCTTTGGATGGTCAATGCGTTGCCACGCAATTTCCGAGATGTGTACCAGACCTTCCAAGTAGGAAGCTTCGTCCGCGGCTTCAAGCGGGAACTTGACGAACGCACCAAAGTCCGCCACCGCGGTGACGATGCCCTCAATGTGATCGCCGACGTTGTACTGCGCGATGACCGTCTGTTGCTCTTCTTCCCACACGGCTTTTTCCGAGACGATAAGCTTGTTCTCGTCCTCATGCACGTCAATCACTTTCACGCGGAACGTTTGTCCCACGTAATCCTTGAGCTTCTCGAGGATGCGCGCTTTGGCACCGCCCGATACGCGCGGATAGTGCTCAGGCGCGAGCTGTGATACGGGGAGGAAACCGCCCAAAAATTCCGCTTTGACAATGAGTCCGCCTTTGTTGGCGTCAAGGATTTTTGCGCTTATGGTTTGGCCGTTGGTGAATAGCTCGCGCATGCTGTCCCACGCTTTGGATTCGCCTGCGTACTTAAACGACAGTTCCATTTCACCGTTCTCGTTTTCCAAATCTATGACCGTTGCTTCCACGGTGTCGCCGGGTTTGAGACTGCTGTACTTTTCGCTTTCCGCAAACAATTCACGGCCGCGCACAATGCCGACCGTGAGTCCGTCAATGTCAATGCGAACCTCGCGGCGCGACGCCGAAACCACGGTGCCTTTAATGGTATCGCCAACGTCTGGGACGTTTGCAAATCCACCGTGCTCGAGGAGCTCATCCATCTTTGTTGATTGTGGGGACATATTTATGAATAAGGGTTAAGAGTAAGGTGTTGGGAAATGTGTGCCGATAGTAGGAGAGAGGGAGAAAAATGTCAAGAAATGATCGACCCCCCGTCGCAGTGCAACGGGGGGTCGAGAGGCTCGCAGTCGCCGGTGTGCTCTGTCCTCAAGAGCGTACCGGCGTCACGCACGCGCCCAGAGCGTGCGTCGACAAGTTGGGCATGAGTGCCCTCCTTTCAACCGATGGTGACGAACGACTTTATATCACAAACTGCGAGATTTGTCAATGGGTGAACTTATTCATCTATTGACAAATGCTCAAAATTCTGATACATTTCTCACATCATTCTTCATGAAAACTATGTCGCAAATCTCCTTGCTTTTGCGGGCAACGTCGTTTACGGCACTTGTGGCCGTATTTGTGTTAGCGCTTGCCGCATCCCCGAGCGTTACACGCGCAGCGGGCGCGAACGATCTGGTGAAATGCGCGGATTTTTCCGCGGTCTATCTTATTGGCGATAACGGAAAGCGTTATAGCTTTCCAAACGAAAAAATCTTCTTTACGTGGCATCCGGATTTTGACGAGGTAAAAGAGATTTCGTGCGATGATTTGGCAACACTGCCGCTTGCCGGAGTGGTCAAGTATCGCGCCGGCGTGCGTTTGGTGAAAATCCCGAGCGTGCCGAAGGTGTACGCCGTGGAATCGGATGGAACGCTTCGACCGATTCGCGACGAGGTTCAGGCGCGCAAGCTGTACGGCGAGGGTTGGAGCCAAGCCGTGGACGATCTTCCCGAGTCCTTCTTTCCTCGATACTCGGTGAAAACAGAACTGAAAGATGACGAATTGCCCGAGGGGATGATTTTGGAAGATGACGGCAAGTTGCTTCAAGTGGATGAGGACGGCGAGGCCGTTGAAGTCGAAGGTGTTTTCACGGCGCGCGACAAAGCGCTTTTGCGCCGTCATGCACACAAAGTGGAAGCGTTAGAAGGGCGCTTGGGACGCGCGCTTAGCAAAATTGCCGAGCTTGAACAGGAGTTGGAGCGACTTCAACGGTTGCTCGATGGGCAAAAAGCAGTGCGCGTGAACTCAAGCGATCACAAAACGGTGACGATTAAGGAAGTGAAGAACGGCTCGACGGTTGGAACAGACAACGGCCGACGCTCGGATAACGGCAATCCTGATGGTCCCGCGCGTGACGAGAAAAAACTGCCCGATTTGGTTGTCTCGGATCTCTTGCTTGGAAACAGCACGACCGGTTCGGGCGCAGCGCTCACCGCCGTCATTGGAAACACCGGCACGGCCGAGGTGACGCAAGACGTGACCGTGTACTTTTGGCTCGATGATGTTTTGGAATGGACGTACAACTCATCAACGCTGGCAGACAAGACTTTCAAGAAGGTTGGCGGTTCTTCTACGGTGTCGCCACAGCACATTGAAGGAACGCGCACGATCAAAGTGTGCATTGACACGCGCGATATTGTGGCCGAGTCAAACGAGAACAATAACTGCCGCACCGAGACGCTCGAGGCTCCCGAGGGGGACTTTACGATTTCTGATGTGGGTACGCGTCGGCTGGATGCCTCGGGAAATGCCAGTGAAACCTTGCGCACGTTTGACTTCCAGACTTCGGGGCCGCTCGATCACTATCGCATTCGAATTTGGAATTCCTCGGGAAACCTCCACGATGAGCTCGTACAGCAAGTCATGAGTTCTTCGCAGACCAACTGGACGGTTCTCCCAACGTGGCTTACGCCGCTTGCGCTGGGGCAAACGTATACCTTCCAAATTCACGCTGAGGAGTATTTGACGGGCGATGCGAATGATGTGGGCGGGACGTTTGTCACGGAAGCGGCCGCCGTTGTCGCATCTCCGGCGCTAGAGCTTTCGGTGAAGTCGGAGCCGTACAACACGTACACGCGCGGGCAGAGCAACGCGTATATGGGCGAGTTTACGTTCACCAACAGCGCGTCTGACGCTGTGGAAGTGCAGGACATCACCTTTCAGCTTGTGGGCGATACGGACGGTAACCAAGTACCGGTGAACGAGAACATCAGCAACGTACAAAACCACATCTCGTCGTGCTTTGCGAAGAATGGCTCCACGATGGTTTCGAGCGTGGAAGGCGTTGGAACCGACGGGTTTGTGACGCTCGACAGTTTGAATTGGGCTGTGGCGAGCAATGGCATCTATGAGTTCGATGTGTACTGCGCGCTCACCACGACGCTTGTGGATGGAGGTAACACCGACTTGTACTTGGCGCGCGTGAACGATGTGAACAGTTTTGTGGCACAGTACGCTTTGACGGGCAACGCGCTGTCCTCATCGGAAAAAGCACTCGACTCAACCGGCGCCTTGAACAGCGATGCGCAACATTCGATCCAAGTGGTGGATCAAGGATTTGTGATTCTTTCTCTTCATCCGTCTACGCCATCGGGTGCGGTGACACTGCAACCGTCGGCGCTCAACGAAGTGGGCGTCTTTCGGGCTGTGTCGCAGTACGAGGATGTGATTATGAATCAGGTGACATTCTATGTAAAAGCCGAATCAACGGTGAGCTCGGTTGTTATTGAATATCAAGACGCCCTTGGAAATACGGTGACAAAAACCGGTGTTCCAGTTGGTGGGTATGTGACGTTCAGTGGAGCAGACATTCTTGTCGAGGATTCGACACAGCACCAAATTTCGGTGAGTCTGATGCTCGGAACGGACATTTCGGTAGGAGATAATTATGTGGTGACCATGCATCCGACCGGCTACGCGCTTGGCGCGGTGGGGCAGACCTCCGGCGCAATGGTAAGCTCGAGCATGTCGAATATTGTCGGCATGACGGTGATTGCGCAGTAAGGTTCGCACACAATATTTTGGATGAAGGGACGCGGTCAAACGCGTCCCTTTTGGTTTGTGATCAAGTATGAGTTCGATGCTTCACGTAGCTCCTTTACAACGAAGGTATCTGTTGACAGGTGATGTTCCAAACAAAGTGGGTTATACTGTCAATAACCTTGCTTATGCCAGCCCTCTATCACGAACTTGAATTCGCCATTAAACATTTGCCTTCTTCGATTCCGGAAGACGAGATGAAGAAGATTTGGGATCTTTTTCACGCGCTCAAAGAGGGCGAAAAAAACGACGCGCGCGCGGTGGACGCCATGATTGCCATTGGTAAAATCGAGTGGCCGCATCGCAAAGCGTACGAAGAAATGATGATGGCGTGCTGTTCCAAGACGCAACATCAAATGCTACTCGAAAGCTTGAGCGATAAGACGCGGAAAAAGTATATTGACATCGGCGGCAACGACGCGACCGTGCAGGAGATTGTGCATTCGCGCGCCTTCGAAGAAAAACTCACGCCCGAAGAGCGCTACGAGGTGCAAGAGGCGGCGCTCAACGCGCGTTTCAAAATGGCCGAGTTTATGAAGGGGCAAATTTCCGCGCGACCGAAGGAATATGAGGAGCGGTTGCAAGCGGCACGCAAAGAGCAACAGGCGATTGAAGAGGCGATTGCGAAACTGGAAGGTCTTGCGAGCATTGACGAGGATTGGCGTGGCGAGATTTTAGGGCAAGTGGAACAAATGCGGATGGGATGGTCAATAGCCGAGCGCGATGTGTTACTCGATGATGTCAAAAAAGCGATTGAGTATTGGCAGGGCACGCTTTCGTCGGGAGAAGGTGGCGACGTGTAGAGGCCGGTAAAATAGCAGCACCAGCCCCGAGAGGACTCGAAGGGCTGGTGTTTGGTAGAGATATTGTGCGCTCCGTGGCGTTCAAACTACACAGGGCGTGATGCCATGCGAGCGGCTTGTACTTCCACATGCGCCCAAACCCACTCGAACAGTGATGTCTGTTCAGGGCGATTGCGCAGTGCGGTAAACGCTCTTGCCACTCCGACTTTGATGGCTTCGTCTACTTTCTTTGACAAATCAACGATGGTGTTTGCCAGCTCCTTGAGTCGCGCAAGGTATCGGTCCAAGAATCCAATCGTAGCGTAGATGTTCTTCGGATCCGCCAACAAAACTTCCACAAGCTCCGTGTCAGTCCACACTTTTTTCACGGGCGACATGGGCGCTGTATATCGCAATTGGCGTACGGCGTCAAACGCGCTTGCTAGTGTCGCCGAGCGATTTTACGGAGAGCGCGGTGCTCTTCCAGCGCTGCGGCGAGCGGTTTGGGCGCAAATTTCGCGGCGGCGCCAAGCCCCCACACGGCGATCATGATTCCGAATGGAATGGATGTTATAGCAGGATCAAGCTCGTCTATCGTGAGATACATGCAGAACCCCGTTTCGAAGAACGCAGAGGCAAAAAAGAGATATTCTCCCCATGCGAATGGGTGAGTTCTTTGTGCGTGAGCTAGTCGTGCGCTTACGACGTGCGTAATCCACCAATGCCACAAAATGAGCGCAAACAAGCTGGTAGCAAAGATTGCAACGAACATGGCGGGACTCTCTCATAACGCGATGCGAGTGTCAAACTCTTGACACGCACGGCGTATTTTGGTATTCAAGAGGCAGGATGACAACGGAACGCGATACTTCCAACGTTCCTGTTTTGGCTGGTGGATTGGTTGCAAGCAGTGGCACGCCGTCGCCGCTTGTTCATCACATTGGACGCGCGCGCACGCGCTACGAGCTTATGGCGCCCGACGAGGCGCGCACCGCGTTGGCCGAGCTTTCCACGGTGGCTTGCGCGGCGGCGTGCCGTCACGACGTGGGTTGTGGCGACGAGATGGCGCTTCTGTCGCTCTTGCCGCCCTCAAAGGCCGTGGACGTGATGTTCCTTGACCTCACGTTTTTTGGAAAGGCCGATGGTTGGCACCTGTTCTGCCGCATGGTGCGAGACGGGGCGAGCGTCGAGGAATATGACGGGGAGGTGCAGGAACGCACCATACCCGTCACCACGACCAGTGGTACGGTTGTGGACGTGCCGCTTGTGGTGGATCCCGAGCGCGCAAAGCTGTACTGCGCGACGGTGATGAGGATGCCCGAAGAGGCGAGAGATGCGTTCTTCGGTGCGATGGACCTCACGACATCTGGGCGGAATTCTCTGTTTGGTGTCAATGAGTTTTGCGGTGTGCTCGCGTTTGTTCTGCGATGCATGCGCGACGGGGACCTCGAGGAGGATACAGAGTTTGTTGAGCTTGTGGAAAGCTTTGGCGATTTGTTTGGTGATCTCCAGGATCTGTGTGACCTCGAGCGTCTGACGCTCGAGCAAGAGATGCTCGATCCGCACATCGAGGCCATGGCGCGCCACTTTGGCGCTGCGGCCGACTTGTTTGAGGACCACGCCGACAAGAGCGTGGACGAAATCCTCGATGGCTTGGACTTCTAGAGACTCGAGGGAGCGCTTGCTCCCTCGTCGTATCTCGCGCACCAACCTATTGGCGCACGGCATACGGCGAGGTCACTTGCCGATTTACAATGTCAAACGCTCTCGTAAGACAAGACGACGTTTTTGGACAGGCTTTTGGGCAGGCGTCTCTTGTACGGGATGCACTGCAAGAACTGTTGGATGAGGAGGTGCTCGTTGATCTTTTGACGATGGCCGAGCCGGTGCTGATGCGCGTTGCACGGCGGTACGGCCTTGACATGGCTAAGCCGCGCGGCATTGCGCAAGCGCAGGCGTATTTTGTCCTCATGCTTAACCTCGCGCTTGATCGCGCGACCGGTGGAGATGTGGGCAAGGCGGCGCGCGCGCTGCAAAACGCCGAGAATATGCCCAAACTCTTGGTGGTGGCCGAGCGGCTCTTGGACGAACCGCGCACGGCCATCGACGCATGCCTGAAGAAGAACGGCTTGCGTGTGCAAGAATGGGACGGGAGTTCCGTGTTTGAGCTTCTGTCCGCGAGTGTGCGTGATCAGCTCGCATACTGGTCGCGCATGGGACTTCTGCAGGACAACGGCTGGCCGCCGTCTACTATGGCGGCTCGTGCCGTGTGTCTGGAACGCGTTGAACGAGCACAGCTGGAGGTGACTACCGGGCGCAAGGTGGATTGGCGCCGCGTGCTCAATGTGGATCCCGAAGCGGCGTTCGCGCGGGCGTACTTTGCGCGGGCGAACGTTCATCATCCTGCTGCGGCCGGAGGACTGTGGCGTCCGTTCCTGTGCTCGCTGTACATCAACGCGATGGTGCACGAAGCGTGGCATGCCGCGCGACCTATACGCGCGTACGATCAGGCGAATTTCATCTTGGCCGATGAAATCCGCCGCCGCGTGTTCGTGGATCCAAATACATTGCGTCTGTTTGTGGAGCGCGTGGTGATTGATCCCGAAGAGCTTGCTGATCACTACGTCGAGACGACGGCGCGCGTAGCGCAAACGCTCATGGGCATGCAAGGCGGCGAGGCGGTGTTTGCCGAGGCGCTCGACACACAGGACGTTCATCGCATTGCGACGTCGGCCGAGCAACTCCTGCGTGAGCTCGCAAGAAATGCATATAACTTCTACCTGTCAGTGAAAGATGTGGGTGTCGCGAGCGAGGAAGAGCTTGAGCGCTTCTGGAATGTGCGTGTTCTGCTGTCGTCCCGACTGCGTGCAGAAACGAGATTCGCGCAGACGACGGCGATCGCGCAGGAGCCGTGGAAGCGGCTCTTGACGGTACGCTCCATTGAGGAGCTTGCCGCCATCGTGGGCGGGTTTGTTCGCTGGCCGACGGCACAGCAAGATGCGTTCTTTGATCGCGCAAGTGCGTGGCGACGGCTGTTCATCCGCCAAACGATCTTGAGCGAAAGCCGCGAGGGCGCCGGATTCATTCGTGTGCTCTCTGCCATGGCTACGGCGGAAACCGCAGAGCGATTCCTCGAGGCCATACCGTGGCACGAAGTCCATCAAACCGTGTTCATGGACGCCGCGTTTTCGAGAATTGAAGAACGCGAGACGGCGGATCCGTGGTTTGGCCGCGCATTTGGCCGCGCGGTGGCTGGCGGATATGCGGTTGGCGCATCGCAAGAGATTTTTGCGGTCTTGCGTGCGAGTGCCGCGTTCAAGGAGGCGCTCGTTGTGGCGTCTGCCAACTGGCACACGGACGCCGATTGGCGTCGGTACTTCCGGCCGGGCGCAATCTTGCACTATGCAGGGCGCGTGGCTGTGGCATGGGAGGTCATGCCACCCGAACGTCGGCCATTGTTGGTGGAGCTTACGGACGGCGGCTCGCTCGGTGCGGTGCTTACGTCGCTGTCCGAGCGCGAGGCGCGCGCGTTTGTTGTGAGACTCAACGCGTGGGTCGTGACGCGCGAACAGCGCCGACACGCCGTGTTGGCGTGGACGAGCCGTGAGGGCCATGGTTTGGAGGCCGCTCTCCAAGAGAAGTGGCCGCGCACAGATTGGCGCGCGCTGTTCACGATTCAAGCTTCCGGTTAATTCGCCGCTCGGGGAACTTCCTCGGGTGGCGCTTTGTATCTGGTCATTTTTCAAAAAATCTGCTATAGTCATCATACTATGACCATTACCTATTACGGCAATTCGTGCGTTGTCATTCATGCAAAACCCAGTATTGGAGAGGTGACGGTTGTATTGGATCTGTACGACAACAGCACGGGTTTGCGCCTGCCGCGCACGCTCACGGCCGACGTGGTGTTTGCAAGCCAACCGGGACCGGTGCACGGCAATGTGGCGGCCGTACAAGGAACGCCGTTTGTGATTGAGCGCCCCGGCGAGTACGAGGTCAAAGGCGTGTCGCTCGATGCGCGCGCGGCATCACCAAACGGCACGGGCGATCAAAAAGTCCTGCGCGTGTTTGTGGAAAACATGACCATCGGATTTCTCGGCGGACTTAATCGAGCGCTCATTGACAGGGAGCTCGAGATACTCGAGGGTGTGGACATTCTCATTTTGCCGGTTGGTGGAGGCGACGTCATGGACCCTGTGCTTGCCGCCGAGACTATGCGAACCGTGGAGCCGCGCGTGGTGATTCCGGTGCACTTTGAAGAGAGCGGCCTCAAAGCGAACCTCAAACCGCTCAAGGCGTTTGTCAAAGAAGTGGGTTCTATGCGTACCGAGGAGGGAAACAAGTTCAAGATTCAGGAATCAAAACTGCCGCAGGACGACATGCTTCTGGTGCTTCTTTCGCGCGCATAAGGCCATAGTTTGATGACATTATATGCATCCGTGGTCCAAGTTCACTCCCGAAGAATATCGGCGCCGACGCGCAGGGTTGTATGGCGTGCTTGCGGTCGTAGGGGCGCTTGTCATCGGACTCTTTGTGGTGCAAGTGCGGCTGATTTTTCCGCCGGTGAATTTGTCTGCCGAGGAAACGCAAGCGACCGCGTCGTTTTTTGACTCGGTGACGGCGCTGTCCGAGCGCGCGGGCTCTGCCGCAGGCGCGTTTCAAGAAGGATTGCGCGACGAGCGCAAGCGTCTTGACGCCGAGCAAGCCGTGACCGCGCGCATTGCCGAACAGCTCACGGCGACGACGGGGTCATCTGATACCGCATGGGTCGTTGATTCGCCGACCGAGGATACAAAGGAAGATTCAGTCGCCACTGGCAACCAGCCATAACGTATGCCAAAACACGAAGAACCAACATTGATTGAAGACGGAGGACACATTGTTGACCGCTCGATTTTGAAAGAGATGCAATCGGCGTATTTGGATTACGCGATGAGCGTGATTGTCTCGCGCGCGCTTCCCGATGTGCGCGATGGCATGAAGCCGGTGCATCGGCGCATTCTGTACGCGATGTGGAAAATCGGACTGCGTGCCGGCGGCCGTTATCGCAAGTCGGCGGCCGTGGTGGGTGAAGTGCTCGCCAAGTATCATCCGCACGGCGATAGCGCGGTGTACGATTCCATGGTGCGCATGGCGCAGGACTTTTCACTGCGATATCCGCTCGTGCACGGGCAGGGCAACTTTGGATCACTCGATGGTGACAGTGCGGCGGCGATGCGTTACACGGAGTCGAAGCTTCACCACATGGCCGAGGAGATGCTCTATGACATTGAAAAAGAAACCGTCAACTTTGTGCCCAACTATGACGGCGAGCATCAGGAGCCGACCGTGCTTCCGGCGAAATTGCCAAACCTGTTGTTGAACGGCACGCTTGGTATTGCCGTGGGCATGGCCACGAACATTCCGCCGCACAACCTCACCGAAGTGTGTGACGCGATTTTGCATTTGATCGAACATCCGGACGCGTCGGTGGACGACCTCATGGAGTTCATCAAAGGGCCGGATATGCCAACGGGCGGCATCGCCTACGATGCCAATGAAATCAAACAGGCGTACGCGACCGGCCGCGGCGGCGTCGTGTTCCGCGCCAAGACCGAGATTGTGGAACGCGCGGGCGGCTATCATATTTTGGTGCACGAAATTCCGTATCAGGTGAATAAAGCGACGCTCTTGGAAAAGATTGCGTTTTTGGTGCGCGAAAAGAAAATCGAAGGCATTCGGGATTTGCGCGATGAGTCCAACAAAGAGGGCATTCGCATTGTGATCGAGCTCAAAAAGGATGCGTATCCAAAGAAAGTCCTGAATCGCTTGTTCCAACAGACGCAGTTGCAGTCGAAGTTCCACATGAACATGGTGGCGCTCATTGACGGCGTACAGCCGCGGCTGATGAGTTTGAAGGGGCTCTTGGAGGAGTACCTCAAGCATCGTCGCGAGGTGGTCAAGCGGCGCGCGCAGTTTGATTTGCAAAAAGCCAAGGACCGCGAGCACATTTTGGAGGGGCTCTCGATTGCGCTTGGGAAGATTGATCAAGTGATAAAAGTCATCAAAACGTCTAAGGATAAGGACGAGGCCAGCCGCAATCTGCAAAAGAAATTCAAGCTTTCCGAGGTGCAGTCGCAGGCGATTTTGGAAATGCGTCTGCAGAGCTTGGCGAATTTAGAGCGCATGAAAATCGAGGAAGAACTGCAAGAAAAGCGCGCGCTGATTAAGGAGCTGACGAGTATCTTGAAATCGGAGACAAAAATGCTTGGCGTGATTGCCGACGAAGTGAACGAGATGAAAGCCAAGTACGGCGACGAACGCCGCACGCAGATTGTGAAACACGGTGTGAAGGCATTTTCCATGGAGGACGTGATCCCCGACGAGGACACGATGGTGATGATGACGCGCGACGGGTACATCAAGCGCATTTCGCCGGAGGAATTCAAGACGCAAAAGCGCGGCGGCAAGGGTGTGGCGGGACTCACAACGAAAGAGGAAGACGTGGTCGAGCGCGTGTTTTCCACGAGCACACACACGCGGCTCCTGTTCTTCACCACCTCCGGGCGTGTGTTTCAGCTCAAAGCGTATGACATTCCGGAGGTCTCGCGTACCGCAAAGGGGCAGGCGATGGTCAACTTTTTACAGCTGGCGCCGGGCGAAAGCGTCACCACGGTGTTGTCGCTTTCCGAAATGGACGACACTAAATATCTCGTCATGGTGACGCGTAGCGGGACGATTAAGAAAACCGATTTATCGGATTTTGAGCACGTGCGCCAAAGCGGACTCATTGCCATCAAGCTGAAGTCCGGCGATCGTTTGGATTGGGTCAAGCCGTCGAGCGGCCACGATGACATTATCCTCGTGACGCGCGACGGGATGTCGATTCGTTTTTCGGAAGGCGACGTGCGTGCCATGGGACGCACAGCGTCGGGTGTGCGCGGGATTCGCTTGAAAGGCGACGATCATGTGGCGGGCATGGGCGTGTTTGACGCGAAGATCGCCAAGTCGCTTCAACTGTTGGTGGTGATGAAAAACGGCTATGGCAAACGTACCGGTCTTGATGAGTATCACGAGCAAAGCCGCGGAGGATTGGGCGTGCGAACGGCACGCATCAACGAAAAAACCGGGCGCATTTCCGGGATCCGCATCGTGAATAAAAAGGACCTTGGCGATATGCTCATTATGTCGCAAATGGGACAGGCCGTTCGCACAAAGCTCGCGAGCGTTTCGGAGCTCGGACGCGCCACGCAAGGTGTGCGCATCATGCGATTCAAAGCGGCGGGCGACGCGGTGGCGTCTATGGCGCTGATTGGCGACGCCGAGTTTGAGGGGTAATACGGCGTACGTATGGGAGAACGACTCTTTGGATTTTTTGGACCAAAACTGCCACGGAGAGAGGATCCGGAACCGCTCAAAGTATTTCCCGAGGCTCCCAAGGAACGACAGGCGCTTCTAAAGAGCTTTGCTCCGTATGAAGTTTTATTTAAGAACTTTGTGTGGAAAAGAATCCTCTCCTATCTCACCAGCGCCGCCTACAAACTGGCGCCGGATCAGGAATACATAGCCCCATATGTACATAGGCAGGCGCATTTTTCAGATCACCGTGCAACAGCGAGTGATCAAGCATGGCTTGATCGCCATCTCCAGGAGGAGGCGCAGGGAATCTATCATAAGCAAATGAGAAAATTACGCAAAGCGATAGACGATCTTCGTTCATTACTGGAACAAGTATTGCTTGGAAGCGATCAAAATGATCTGGAAATGTTCATGGATGATGTTTGGGCAAAACTCGTTCGCATGGAGGAACTGATTGATCCATCGGATCCAAGTAATGTGTGGGATTGTATGCATGATCATTTGCTGGTGGAAACTAGTGGCATGAATCCGGAAGATCGACAAAGGATCTACGATCTCAGACGAAGGCTTTCCGAAGAACGGCGTGCAAGAGGGAGGGAGCTTCGGGCCGAGTGTACGCGCGAGTATCAGGATGAGCTTCGTAAACAAGAGGAGCTTCGTCGAGCGCAAGAGGAGCGCATGCGTCGAGAAAAGGCGGAAAGAGCGAGAGGGGGATTGATGATCGCGGAGGATGAGCAGGCCGGCCGATTGTCCGTAGCGGACGATGACAAGACGGGTGGGTTGAGCGTGCTGTGAGAATACACGACACCCTCGGCAGAACCGAGGGTGTTGAAGTTACGAGAGAAGCTTGAGGGCGCGCAGAACGCGGATGGTGTCGCGACGACCCTCGTGAAACCCGTACGCGGCGGGGCTCCAGCCGTGTCTACTTCCGCGCCCCACGATGGGGCCGCGTCGAGTATCACCATTCTTAAGCAAAATGGTGACGGTCCCGTCGTCGTGTATGTCCAAGATCCATCCCACGGGACTACCGCTCGCCTGAATGCGGACGTAGTCGCCGTGCTCCCACTCAGCGTCGTGAGGAGCGGGCGACATGACTACCTCACGTGTGGCGCGAGCGCGCGAATCACGGCACTCACGCTTGGATGGATGCTGTTTATCAGGGCACAGAAATGTGAGGTGTCCTCGAGCGAGAATCTCCGCGGATTGGTGGCCGTGGCAAGCTCGAACGCAATCGGGTACGTCACGTTTGGTTTGTGGCGAAGCACGACGAAGCGGCCCGGAGTGTCTTCTCGGATAATCCAACAAAACTGCCGGACGTCGGAACCTTCCACAATGACAAACACACAATCTCCAACACTGAATTGAACTGTGGCATCAGTACGAATGTCAGTCATGACGAATGGGAGTGAACCATACACGGCGGTCAAAGTCAACCATTGACGCATACTCTATATTCCTGATATGCTCGCGCACATCGGTATTTAGTATTCTGATCTATTCCTATGACCGTTCCCAGTCATCGTCAATCTTCGTCACGCACGCGCCGCGGACGCTCGCATCTGGCTCTCAAAAAAATGAACCTCGCCACATGCAAAGCCTGCAAAGCGCCGGTGGAGCCGCATCGCGTGTGCGCAGAGTGTGGCAACTATGACGGAAAAGCTGTAAAATAGAGACAGCTTTTCTTTCTTTGTCCCTTTGCACCTTTATGTCCAATCGCCATTTGGCGCGCACGCTCGCCATGCAAACGTTGTATCAGTGGGACTTTCTTGGAAGGCCCGCTGACCGAGTGGATGAAATGATCCGCTACATTCGCGATGAGTTTGCTCCCGAGTTTGACGATCACGAATACGTGGAGGCGACGGTGCGCGGCGTCATAGAGCACGCGGCCGAAATTGACGAACGCTTGAATCACTTTGCAACGGATTGGCCGGTGGACACCATGACGGTCGTGGATCGCAATGTCCTTCGGCTCGGCGTGTATGAGCTCGTGTATGTGGAGGGCATCCCATCCAAAGTCGCCATCAATGAAGCCATTGAAATTGCCAAGGCGTTTGGTGGAGAGACTTCGGGAAAGTTTGTGAACGGGGTTTTAGGCGCCATCTTTAAGGATCAAGTGACGCATGGACATATCAAAGAGGCGGACAAGGAGAGGGAAGCACCGTCCAAGGCGATCCCCAACTAAATCATGATCTTACAACCTATGGAAAAAGACCTTTCCAACATGGAGAAGGCGCTTGGCGTGACGTTTCAAAACATTGATACGTTGCGTCAGGCGCTCGTGCATCGGTCCTATTTGAACGAGCATACATCGTTTCCGCTTGACCATAACGAGCGTCTCGAATTTTTGGGAGACGCCGTGCTTGAGCTTGTGGTGACGGAGTATTTGTATTTGAACTATCCAAATCCCGAAGGCGAGATGACCAATTGGCGTGCGGCACTGGTGAACGGTCAACAGCTTGCGAACATCGCCGCAAAGCTTTTCGTAGAGGATTTCTTGTACATGTCGCGCGGCGAGCGCAAGGACAGGGATTCCAAGGCGCGGCGTTACATTTTAGCCAACGCGATGGAGGCGATTATCGGAGCGATGTATTTGGATCGCGGATGGGACGTTGCCAAGGAGTTTGTGACGCGGGCGGTGCTATCGCTCTTACCGGAAATTTTGGAGAAGAAGCTGTACATCGATCCTAAATCGCGGTTTCAGGAATCCGCACAAGAGCATACGGGCATTACGCCAACGTATCGCGTGCATAGCGAGGAGGGGCCGGATCACGAGAAGGTGTTTACGGTTGGCGTGTACTTGGAGAAGGAGCGGGTTGCCGAAGGCGTTGGAACGAGCAAGCAAGAAGCGCAGGTAGACGCGGCCGAAAAGGCCATTGAGGCCAAGGGGTGGTAATTGACAGGAGCTGTTTGGTGCGATATCATACCGCCGGATTTGGCAGGGTTAGCTCAGCTGGATAGAGCGCGTGGCTTCGGACCACGAGGTCGGGGGTTCAAGTCCTCCACCCTGCGCCAGTGTTATATCCCACGGTAGTGGGGGATGGCACTGACGAAGTGACGAGGACTTGAACCAAACAACAAAACCCGCGCATAGCTCAGTTGGTAGAGCAGTTGGCTCTTAACCAAACGGTCGGGGGTTCGAATCCCTCTGCGCGGACCACACAAAAATCCGTCGAAAGACGGATTTTTGTGTGGGGCGTGCAGAAGCACATGCCATTGAGGCATGTGTGGGGGATGAGAACGGCCGGAGCGATGTGCGGCCAGCAGGCCGCACCGTGAGGCCCGGACCTGAACCCTCGCCGCTGCAGCGGCGAGAGGTGAGGGCGAATCCCTCTGCGCGGACCACACAAAAATCCGTCGAAAGACGGATTTTTGTGTTATTGTTTTACCAATCTTATGCACGTTGTGTGGCCGCTTGAATAAATTGAACAAACAGGGGATGCGGTGCAAGCGGACGCGATTGAAACTCGGGATGGAATTGTACGCCCACAAAAAACGGGTGGTCGGGAATCTCGACAATTTCAACAAGCTCGCCGTCGGGGGATTCGCCCGATACCATAAGACCGGCGCACTCTAAGTTTTCACGGTAGACGTTATTAAACTCGTAGCGGTGGCGGTGTCGCTCATTCACCGTTTTGGCGCCGTACGCTTCGGCCGCAATCGAGCCGTGCTTAAGAGCACACGGCCACGCTCCCAAGCGCAGAGTGCCACCGTATCGTCCGCGTTCCGTGTTCTCACGTTGGCCTTCCATAAAATGAATCATGAGGTGATGCGTATTGGGGTTCATCTCCTCCGTGTTGGCATCTGCCCACCCGAGGATGTTACGCGCGTACTCAATGACCGCGCATTGCATGCCGTAGCACAATCCAAAGTACGGGATCTCGTGTTCGCGGGAAAATCGAATCGCTGAAATTTTTCCCTCGATACCGCGCGTGCCAAAGCCTCCCGGGATGATGATCCCTTGGAGTGATCGTAGTTCCTCAAGCTTTTTTGGCTCGCGCTCATAGTCTTCGGAGTTGATCCATTCAATTTCAGGAATGCGCCCATTGGCCCACGCGGCATGCTTGATGGCTTCGAGTACCGACAAATACACGTCCGAGAGCACGAACGCGCCCGTCTCAAAATACTTGCCGATGACGCCAATCTTTACCGGCTCCGTGGCGGAGGTGATGGTGTCCGTGAGCGCATACCAATCTTTGAGCTTGGACGCCTTTGGCTTCATGCCAAACGATTTCAAGATTGCGTCGCCAAATCCTTGTTCCTCAAACAGTTGTGGGATGGCGTAAATAGTTTTGACGTTTGGCGCGGCGATGATGTGTTCACGCGCAACGCCGCAAAATGTAGCGATCTTTTCTCGGCGGGGACCGTCAATGGGATCGCGCGATCGGCACACAATGAAGTCCGGTCGAATGCCGGCATGATTGACCTCGCGCACCGCATGTTGCGTAGGCTTGGTTTTCATCTCGCCAATAGAAGGCGGTACGGGCAGGTAGCTTACTAAAATCGTGCGGACGGCGTTTTCGTCTCGCAACTTCAACAAGCGAAGTGCTTCGAGGAAGAGCACATTCTGATACTCGCCGACGGTGCCTCCGACTTCGACAAGCACAAAATCGGCCTTGCTCAGAGTTCCCGCGCGCTCAATGCGACGAATCACTTCTTCGGGAACGTGTGGGACCACCTCCACGCATCGCCCGCCATATTCCAGATTTCGCTCGCGCTCAATCACCGACTGATACACGCGCCCCGTCGTCATGTAATTGTCGCGCGTCATGTCTACTCCCAAAAAGCGCTCGTAGTTTCCCATGTCCTGGTCTGTTTCGTCGCCGTCCACGGTGACAAAAACCTCGCCGTGCTCCACAGGGTTCATGGTCCCCGCGTCCACGTTGACATACGGATCAATCTTGACCGCGGTTACGGTGAATCCCTTGGATTGCAAAACACGGCCTATAGCAGCCGTGGTCGCGCCTTTCCCGACGCCCGACATCACTCCCCCAATAACGAATACATAACGTGTTTGCATAGTTCAGACGAGTATATCATGACGATCGCGCACGCATAGTCAGGATGGCGGTCAAGAAGAACACGGTAGTGCCAACGAGGATGATGACAGCGCCAGATGGGGCATTGATAAGAAACGATAGCAAGAGGCCGATGATGACGGTGAGCTCGCCGACGATGATGGCGGTCACAAGAAACGCATGGAATGAGCGAGAGAGGAGTCGGCTCGTCGCGGCGGGAATGAGGAGGAGCGCGGACACGAGTACGATGCCGAGGATTTTGACGCCGAGCACGACGCTGACGGAGAGCGTAAGGTAGAGAATGAGCGTGTGCGTCTTGGCGCGAATGCCGCTCACAATCGCGCTGTCGGAGTCAATGCTCGCAAATAAGATCGAACGCTTGTAGGTGAACAGCCACGCGAGAATGGCGAACGAGAGCAGTGTCACGAGCCAAATGTCGAGCGTTTGAATGGTGAGAATATTGCCAAAAAGAAAGCTGATGAGTTCCGGCTGGAAGCCCGGGATCAGCGAAAGCAGGACAACGCCAAGCGCCATGGAGGCCGTAAACAGGATGCCGATGATGGTGTCGGAGCTCAAAGGCGTTGTGCGCTCAAGCCAGTAGATGAGCAAAGCCACGAGCACGGCGTACGCAACGGCAATGGGCAATGGCGCAACTCCCGCGAGCAATCCAAGCGCAATGCCTGCCAAGCTGGCGTGGGCGATCCCGTCGCCAAAAAACGCCATGCGTCGCGCGACGACGAACACGCCGAGTGCGGAGAGCAGTAACGCAATCATGACGCCGGCCATCAGTGCGCGTTGCATGAACGGAAATGTCAGAATCTCAACCATGATGTGGATGATGTTATAGTCGTCACACCATAAAACAGGATTTAGCATTCTTGAAACGGGATGAAATCCGATGCTCTGGAGAGAGAAAAAACCACAGATGTAGCCGAGCTACATTGAGGATTTTCTCTCTTGAAGAGCAAGGAGTTCGCCCGTTTCATGAATGATGGAGTGCTGTTTTATGGTGTGACGACTATAATGCGAACCGAATGTTTTTTGCATCGCACTTGCGGTGAGCGCCTCCCTTGGCGGACCGGAGCACACGAGACAGTTGTTGAGGCAGAGCACTTGCGTCACATGTTTCACGACCAAATCAATCTCGTGGCTGATCATCACGACCGTGGTTCCGTGATCGCTTTGAATGTGGTGCAAAATCTCGTACAGTGTTTCTTCACCCTGAATGTCAACGCCGGCGGACGGTTCGTCCAAAAACAGCAGGTCCGGTTTGCACAACACGGCGCGCGCAATGAGCACGCGTTGCCGCTGACCGCCCGAGAGCGTATGGAGCGACGCGTATTGCATGAGTGTGGGATTGAGGCCGACTTCGCCGAGCGCCTCCTTGATGCTGTGTCTTGGGATGTGCGACGGCCGCGCGAGATTCAAAAACTCCCCAACGTCCATGGGAATATGCGGGTCGGCGTAAAACGATTGTGGAACATAGCCAATGCGTCCGTAGGCGCGTTGTGGAACGTTGCCGAGCAACTCGATGCGCCCTTCGTACGGAATGAGCCCAAGCAGTGCGCGCATGAGCGTAGATTTTCCCGATCCGTTCGGTCCGATGATCGCCGCAAACGCCCCCTCGTCAATGGAAAACGAGAGGTCACGAATCACGATGTGCGTGCCGTAGCGCACGGTAACGCCTTTAGCGCGAATCGCCGCCGGTGTTGAGTGTTTCTTGGAGGACGCGGGCATTGTAACGCAAGAGTTCAAAATAATTTTGTCTTTCCTCGACGCCGCCGATGGGGTCGAGGGTCGCGATGGAGACATCCACATCTTCTACGAACGCCATAATGGAGGCGTCTGATAACTGTGGCTCTCGATAGAGGGTACGGATAGTATACACGGAAACGAGCTCGTGCAGTTTGGCGATGCTTTGGGCGGATGGTTCGCGTCCCGGTGATGGCTCAAAGACGCCGCGAATGTTGAGACCGTACGCCGCCGCAAAGTATCCAAAACCGTCGTGGAAGGTGATGATGTCTGTGTGTTCAAGAGCACCAAACTGTTCTGTGAGTTCTGCGTCTAGCCCTTTCAATTTATCCATCAATTGTTGCGTACGCTGCGCAAACACCTGTGCGTGCGCTGGGTCGCGAGCTATCAGCGTATCGCGAATGGTTTGTGCGATGGCGATGGCGTTTTGTGCGTCGAGCCAGTAGTGCGGATCGCATACACCATCCTCTTCGATACACAACAGCTCTATGCCGTCGTCCACGGTCACAATGGATGCGTCGGAAATGTTGGCTACGTCGCTCACCCACCCATCCAAGCCGTTGCCGATTGCAAAAATGGTGTCAACATGGGCAAGCTCCGTGGCTTTGCGTGGTGTGACTTCAAACGTGTGTGGCGAAGCGCCCGGATCGAGCACAAGAGCCACAGACGTTTCTGGCTCGGCGATGGTGCGCGCAAGGTCGTAGAGGGGAAAGATGGTTGCCGCAACGTCCGCTTGAGCTTGTGGCCTAGATGAAGCGAGCGAGAGGGCGCCCATCACAATGACGATCGCAAGAACGCCAATCACGACAATCCATGGTATGATTTTTGGCATAGAAGTATCAAGGATCATGTATGAAGTATTCGGCTTGGCGGAGTGTGAAGTGGACTGTTGTGATCGGCGTTCTTTTGATCATCGTTCCATCGATGGCGGCACAGGAGGCGCCGTCTTCTTACGAAGTGCGCGCTGAAATTCAAACCGTGATTCTTGATGAGTCTGTGGACGGCAACCGGCACGTTGTGTTTGAGGCCGTGGACGAGAGCGGACGCGTGTTTCAAGTGGACAGCGCGCAATCGTATGTGCAGGGAGTTCGGTATCGTCTCGCGCCAGAGCAGGAGGTGGTCTTGCAGATCGTGGAACAACCGGATGGCGAGGTGCTGGCGTTTTTGGTAGATGTCGTGCGCACGACATCGCTCTTGTGGATCGCTCTCCTGTTTGTTCTTGTGGTCGTGGCGGTTGGCTGGTGGCGCGGCGCGTTGGCGCTCGTGGGTCTTGGCGTCACCGTGTTTGTGCTCTTGGCGTGGATGGTGCCGCGCATCTTAGCGGGGAACGATCCGGTGATGACCGTGGCGCTTGGCTCGGTCGTCATTTTGTGCGTGAACATGTTTTTGACGCACGGGTTTCGACAAGCGACGAGCATTGCGTTCGGGAGTACTGTCATCGGCCTTGGATTGACGGTCTTTTTTGCCAAGCTCTTTGTGGTGTGGAGCAATCTTTCGGGACTCGGCACCGAAGAAGCGGCGTTTGTCCAGCTCTTAGGCGGACAGATTCAGCCGTCGGGACTATTGCTCGCAGGCATGGTGCTTGGCGCCGTTGGCGTCCTTGACGATATCGCGGTGACGCAAGTGGAAACCGTATACGAGTTGCGTGCTGCCGATCCGTATCTTTCACGGCGAGCGCTGTTTGGTCGCGTGATGCGCGTCGGGCGCCATCACATTGCCTCGGTGGTCAACACGCTTGTGTTGGCGTACGCCGGAGTTGCTCTTCCACTCCTTCTTCTCTTTTTTGTCAATAGCAATTTTGAGCTGTGGCGCCTCATCAACGCGGAGTTGATTGCCGAAGAGATTGTGCGCACGCTTGCCGGCACACTCGGTCTTGTGTTGTTGATGCCCATC
>Ga0155246_124_pt1 | contig 24408 bp, 21 predicted proteins | sample RifCSPhighO2_02_FD_106214 | JGI IMG/M metagenome (GOLD analysis project Ga0155246, IMG submission 106214) | Candidatus Uhrbacteria bacterium RIFCSPHIGHO2_02_FULL_53_13 | reverse complement strand
CTATTGAATTCAATGCGCCTGTTGAGGGAAATCCGACAGCGCCAAACGAGGGTGTGGAACCGATGAGTATTCAACTCAATGTAGAAAATTTGCGAAAGCACTGGGACCGCGCGGCACGTCTGTTGAGCGTGGCTTGGTAATGGGCATATCCCCAAATGTGCACTTTGGCCAATTTCACACAGAAGCGGTTGCACCTATAGTCATCACACTATGAAGGAGGATTTAGCATTCTTGAAACGGGATGAAATCTGCCGCTCTGTAAAGAGAAAAAACCACAGAGGTATCCGTAGATACCTTGAGGATTTTTTCTCTTTGCAGAGCAAGGAGTTCGCCTGTTTCATGGATGATGGAGTCCTCTTTCATAGTGTGATGACTATAGTTCAAAAATCCTCGCCGTAGCGCCGCTACGCCTGTGGTTTTTGAACGTCGGTTCGCTCGCTTCTGTGCAAAATTCATCCAAAGGCACAATTGGGAATAGGCCCTAAAACAACGCCCCGCGAGGAGGCGGGGTATATCAAGAGACGGGAACAAGAAGGAGGAGGACAATCAAGGCGGCGCATATGGCGCACATGCCAAGCATGCCGTACAAGAGCGTTCCGGTCGCAAGCGGGCTCAAACTCGCGTACCAGTCGTCAAAACGGAGCAACCAACCTTCGTTTTCCTCCGCTGGAATGTCGTTGCGAGCGTTTTCTTGCTCGCCATTGCGAGTTCGAGCGGGATGAAGAACATGCCATTGAGGCATGTTCGAACCGTGAGACGGGCATTCCTTTGTGCGCAAGGCGCACCGAAGTGACCCGAGCATCAAGCCGCGAAGCAATCTCTCGCGAGCTGGTACAAAATCCTTATCCGGAACAAGATCGTCCGGATCAAGCTCGTGCGCCGCGTCGGATAGACGCGATGAGTCAAGGGCAAGGGCTCGTGCATTGTCGCTCGACGTATCACGGCCACTTTGCGCGACAGGAGACATCCAACTCGGCGGTCCGACTGTGTCGTCATCAATGGGCCAGCGAATGTGCGTTGGCGTGTAACGGCTCAACGTGTCAGAAACGTCCACAATCACCGTGTCGGTGGGGTCGAAATCGATCGTCGGTTCAGCCATCGTTGGGCGATACTACGCGAGGCGCCTTTTCCCGTCAAGGGTCCGCTGTGGATGGTCTGCGCTTCCTTATGACACGGTGTTGACACCAAAAAACTAGCAGTCTATAATTCAGACTGCTAGTTTTGTTTTATCAGAACCTTCTGCGAGGCCTTGCTAATAGCCCTTCGACGTTGCTCAGGGTGAAACACCAACGGCCAATGGCCAAAAGCTAACGGCTCATAGCACTACTCACAAAAAATGACCGAGCGCCAACAACAACTCCTCAAGCTCCTCGTTGACACGTACATCAAGACGGCCGAACCGGTTTCGAGCCAGTTTTTGGCCGAGCAAGGCGGATTTGGTGTGTCGAGCGCGACTATTCGCAACGACTTAGTCGCCCTCGAAGAGCGCGGGTACGTCAAGGCGCCGCACACATCGGCGGGCCGTATCCCAACCGACAAGGGCTACCGTTTTTATATCGAGTGGTTTGTAAAGTCGCCACAGCCGACCGAACGCGCGCGCAAGCAACTGCAGGCCGGTTGGCACGAAGGCGAAGACCGCCACTTGCATCGGCTCATGCGCGAACTCAGCGACCTGACGCACACGGCGGTTGTAATTTCCAACGGTCCGGACGAGTCGTACGCAACGGGCATCTCCCACCTGCTCTTGCATCCGGAATTTCGGGATTTCGAGATGATCGCCCTGTTAGGTGAAATGCTTGACCGTCGCGAGCGTTGGCTCAAACAACTGTGGAAGCGCGTAGGCGACGAAATCATCGTGCTCATTGGCGATGAGGGGCCGTTTGGCGATCAAATTGCCTCCATGTCGCTTGTCTATCATCCCGCGCACGATCCGGGTCTCATTAGTCTTATTGGACCCGTGCGCATGGATTATCGACGCAATCTCGCCATATTGCAGGAGGTTCAACGAATGCTTAACAAACATGTCTATGGGTAAGGAAGAGAAGCGAAAGAAGAAGAAAGGGGAACCGGAAATCCAGAACACGAAATTGGGAACCCAGAAGCCGGCAAAAACCGCAGAGGAGCTGGCACAGGAGCACTTGGATGGTTGGAGGCGCGCGCTGGCTGATTACGAAAACCTCAAGCGCGAAGTAGAGCGCAGTCGCCAGGAATATGCGCGTCTTGCCAATCGCGGACTCGTCGTATCGCTCTTGCCTGTTCTCGATAACTTTTACGTGGCAACGGAGCATGTGCCGGACATTTCCACCTGTGCTCCGGAGGCAGAAGCGCGCTTGCAAGCATGGATTACGGGAGTCGAGTACGTAAGAAAGCAGCTTATAACGGCGTTCGAACAAGAGGGATTGAGAGAGATAGAAACGACGGGCGTGTTCGATCCGTCGCGCCACGAAGCCACCGCAGAAGAAGAGTCGCTACAGAGGGAGGGCACCATTCTCAAGGTCGTTCTCCCTGGGTACTACTGGCAAAGTGCCGTTCTACGTCCTGCTCGAGTGATTGTGAGCAAAGGCCCACCTCCGGAAAAAGAAACCCCATAGCATACCTAATACTTCATACCTCATACGTGATACATCCAACATATGTCCAAAATACTCGGAATTGATCTTGGAACGACCAACTCGGCGATGGCCATCATCGAGGGTGGCAAGCCAAAGATTCTGGAGAACGCCGAAGGGCATCGTACCACTCCGTCCGTCGTGGCAATTTCCAAGGCGGGCGAGCGCGTTGTCGGTATTTCGGCAAAGCGTCAGGCCGTCACAAATCCCCTCAATACGCTCTTTTCTATCAAGCGCCTTATGGGACGTCGGTTTGATGACGACGAAGTACAGCGCGACAAAAAGCTGTTTCCGTTTGAGGTGGTCAAAGCGGGCGAGGGCGTAAGGGTAAAGATGAACGGCAAGGAATACTCGCCGCAGGAAATTTCGGCGATGGTGCTTGCCAAACTCAAAGCGGACGCGGAAGCCAAGCTTGGAGAGCCTGTCACAGAAGCCGTGATTACGGTGCCGGCGTACTTTGATGACGCGCAACGCCAGGCAACAAAAGACGCTGGAAAGATCGCGGGACTTGAAGTCAAGCGCATTATCAACGAGCCGACGGCCGCCGCTTTAGCGTACGGTTTTGACAAAAAAGCCGGTCAGCAAATTGCCGTGTACGATTTGGGCGGGGGAACGTTCGACGTATCCATTCTCGATGTCTCTCACGATACGGTTGAGGTGAAGTCCACCAACGGCGACACGCATTTGGGCGGCGATGATTTTGATCAGGTGATTATCCAGTGGATTATTGACGAGTTCAAAAATCAGGAGGGCATTGATTTGAGCAAGGATCCGCTCGCGCTTCAGCGCATCAAAGAAGCCGCCGAGAAAGCGAAAATTGAGCTTTCCACATCGCAGGAAACGGAAATCAACCAACCGTTCATTACGCAGGGTGCAGACGGTCCGAAGCATTTGGTCAAGCGCGTGACGCGCGCCAAACTGGAGGAACTCGTGCATGACTTGGCGCGCAAGACGCTCGAACCGTGCAAAAAGGCGCTCGAAGATGCGGGCATGAAGACGTCGGATATTGACGAGGTGGTGATGGTTGGTGGCATGACGCGCATGCCGCTCATTCAAAAACTCGTTGAAGAATTTTTTGGAAAGAAGTTGAATGTCTCGGTCAACCCAGACGAAGTGGTGGCACTCGGCGCGGCCGTGCAGGCAGGCGTTCTGCAGGGCGACGTGAAGGACGTTTTACTGTTGGACGTGACGCCGTTGTCGCTCGGCATTGAAACGCTCGGAGGCGTCATGACCAAGCTCATTGAGCGCAACACGACCATTCCGGCAAGCAAGTCGCAAGTGTTTTCTACCGCCGCTGATAGTCAAAACACGGTCGAGATTCATGTTTTGCAAGGCGAGCGCGGGATGTCGGGAGATAACAAGTCGCTTGGGCGGTTTATTTTGTCGGGCATTCCGCCGGCGCCGCGCGGCGTGCCGCAAATCGAAGTCTCGTTTGACATTGACGCAAACGGCATCTTGAACGTGAAAGCAACCGACAAGGGGACGAGCAAGGAACAGAAGATTACCATTACGGCATCGAGCGGACTTTCGGACGAGGAAGTGGAGCGCATGCAGAAGGAAGCCGAAGAGCACGCGGACGACGACAAAAAGAAGCGCGAATCGGTTGAAACCAAAAATCTGGCCGATACGATGGTGTACACCACCGAGAAGATGCTCAAAGAGGCCGGGGAGAAGGTGAGCGCGTCGGACAAAAAGGACGTTGAGGAAAAGCTGGAAGCGCTCAAGAAGATCAAGGACGGCGACGATTTGGAGGCAATAAAAAGGGCCGCTGACGAGCTTGCGACGGCCGCTCAAAAGGTTGGTGCGGCGATGTACGAAAAGCAGAAGTCGGATGTTGGAGGTCAGACATCAGAGGCTGGCGAAGCTGAAAATACAGCCAAAGCCGAAGCTAAAGACGCGGAGTTTAAAGAGAAAGAAAAGAAAGATGAGAGCGAATAACACCTGTGGATAAAAGTACCAGGTACTTTTATCCACAGGTTCGCCGTCAAACATGCCGAAAGATTTGTACAACGTGCTGGGCGTTGAGCGTTCTGCTTCGCAGGACGAGATTAAGAGTGCGTTCCGTAAACTGGCTCACAAGTACCATCCCGATAAGGCCGGCGGCGACGAGCAGAAATTTAAGGAAATCAACGCGGCGTATCAGGTGCTTGGAGATGCGCAAAAACGCGCGCAGTACGATCAATTCGGTTCGGCGGCGTTTGAAAACGGCGGTCAAGGCGGCTTTGGCGGATTCGGTGCCCAAGGTATGAACTTCGATTTTGGAGATCTTGGTGATTTGGGGGACTTGTTTGGGTCCATGTTTGGCGGCGGACGCTCGGCGGGACGGCGCACTCATCGAGGGCAAGACATAGAAGTGGATGTGACTATTGACTTCAAGGACATGGCGTTTGGCGTAGAGCGTGCGATTGATTTGCATAAACTGGAGGTATGCAAAACGTGCAAAGGAAGCGGTTCCAAAACGGGCAAAACGCGAGGATGCGGCACGTGTGGCGGCTCGGGCGTGGAGCGCGTGGCTCGGCGCACACCGCTTGGCATGATGCAGTCAACCGCAACGTGCGGCGCCTGCCACGGTTCGGGCACGACGCCCGAAGAGGCGTGCGGCACGTGTTCCGGAACAGGTGTTCACAAACAGCCGTCGCACATTGAGGTGACCATTCCGGCCGGTATTGATGAAGGGCAAGTGTTGCGCGTGCGCGGAAAGGGGCAAGCGGCTCCTTATGGCGGGCCGTCCGGCGATTTGTACATCCGTCTTTTTGTGAAACGCCACCGCACACTCGAGCGCGATGGCGAGCTCATTCGTTCCCGCGTGCGTATCGGCTTTACGCAAGCGGCGCTCGGCGATACGATTGATGTGCAAACGGTGGACGGCACGGTCGAGTTGACTGTGCCTTCCGGTACGCAATCGGGAGATGAGTTGCGCTTGCGCGGAAAGGGCATTCGTTTTTCTTCAAAGCCAGGCGACCATATCATTACGGTTTTCGTTGAAACGCCGCGCAAGCTTTCCCGCAAGCAAAAAAAGCTCCTCGAAGATTTGGATCATAGGATTTAGTCGTTGACCATCCTCCCCTAATATAGGAGAGGTGGCCGAGTTATATGAGGACGGAGGGGTATGTGTTGGTGTGTAGTGCATAGTGACCGGACAGCGCGGCCTCGCATGGCGCCACGGGCAACAAGCGACAAAGTCACCAGCTTTTCTACCAACCTCGGACCTCTGACCTCTAACTTCCAACCTCCGACTTCCATTTATTGTATACTGCCCTCATGCCCGCTTCGACAAACATCTCCGCGTTGGTTACAACCGTTGCCTCCGACTTCATCAGTGCCAGTCCAGCGACGGATATTTTTGTGCTCATTGGAGCCGCCGCGGCGGTTCTGCTTCTTGGATTTTGGGGTCGTTCCAAACTCATTTCGGTGACGATTGCTTCGTACGCGGCCATTGCCATGCTTGCCACACTACCGATATTTGACTGGGTGTTTGGAAGTCTCGGACTTCCGTTTTCTGTGTGGTCTGTTATTGTGACCGTCCTTGCACTTGTGCTCATCCTTCACTCCATGATTTATTTCAGTCTCGGAGATGTGTTAGAGGAAGACCCAGGCTTTATTGCTTCGTCCATTGTTTTGGCCATCGCCGTGATTGGTCTCTTGTTTTCGTATAGCTTTACCGTAGTTCCCGCGGATGTTCTCACAGACATTTCGCCTGTTTTGGCGATAGCCCTCACGGGCGCGATCGCTAAATTACTCTGGTTTTTAGCTCCGATCGTCGTGATTGGCGCCACGAAGGATTGAAACACTATGGACATTCGATTGTATAACTCGCTCACACGAAAACTTGAAACCTTCGCGCCCTTGGATCCCGGGGAAGCGAAGGTGTATTCGTGCGGACCGACGGTATATGGTGCGGCTTCCATTGGAAACTTTCGTGCTTTTCTGTTTGCCGACACGCTCGTGCGCGTTCTGCGATACAACCAAATTCCCGTCAGGTGGGTGATGAACATCACGGACGTGGGACATTTGGCGAGCGATGCGGACGAAGGCGAAGATAAACTCCAAAACAGCGCGCGTAAGGAAGGGCGCACGGCGTGGGATGTGGCGGCCGAGTACACGGCACAATTTTTGAAAGATCTGCAGTCGCTCAACATCGTCACGCCCGACTTGTTTCCCAAGGCAACGGATCATATTGAAGAGCAAATCGCGCTCGTTCAAGAGCTCGAAGACAATGGATACGCGTACCACATTTCAGACGGCATCTATTTTGATACCTCCAAACTGAAAAATTACGGCGCGATGGCGGGGCAAGCCGTGGAAGACAAACAGGAGGGCGCGCGCGTGGAGGCGAATCCGGAAAAGCGTCACGCGGCCGATTTTGCGCTGTGGAAATTCTCGCCCAAAGGATCACAGCGCGATATGGAATGGGAGTCGCCGTGGGGTGTGGGGTTTCCCGGCTGGCATGCGGAATGCACGGCGATGTCCATGAAGTACCTTGGGAATTTGTACGACATCCATACCGGCGGTATGGACTTGATGAGCGTGCATCATCCAAACGAAATCGCGCAAGCGCAGGGGTCGCGTGGCACGACGGAGGCCAACATCTGGATGCACAACGCTTTTTTGCAAGTGGACGGCGGACGCATGGGCAAGTCGCTTGGCAACGCTTACACCATCGCCGATGTACAGAAACGCGGCTACGATCCGCTTGCGTTTCGTTACTTTTTTCTTCAAGCGCACTATCGTCGGCCGCACAACTTTACATTCGAGGCGCTTGATGGCGCCAGCCAAGCACTCAAGCGTTTGCGCGCAACGGTTCGCGCATGGGAGACGCCCGCGATTGGATGCGCGCCGTATGAAGAGCGTTTTCACCGCGCGGTGAACGACGATCTTGATATGCCGCAGGCGCTCGCGGTCGTGTGGGATATGGTGAACGATGCGCAGGCGGCCACGAGCGCGAAGGCGCAATCGCTCAAACGGTTTGACGAGGTGCTCGGTCTGCGCCTTATGGATTACATTGCATGCCCCATCGACGTTCCGCCTGAAGTCCAGCGTTTGCTTGACGAGCGCCAAACGGCGCGCGTAAAAAAGAATTATACGGCATCGGATCGCCTGCGCGATCAGATTGCCGAACTGGGATTTGTTGTCGAAGACACCGACGGCGGTCAGCGCATCAGCGAAACGTAGTCCTATAATTTCTTCGATCGAATCAACAATAGAATGATAACGCCTGTGAGCATCATGAGGCCGATAATGATGGCAAAATCGTACCGAACGCCCAAAATCCACGGATGATTGGTGTTCATGCCAAAAATGCCCGAGAGCAAAGAGGCCGGCAACATCACAAGCGTCATGACGGTGAGAGCGCGAATGAGTTTGTTCGTGCGCTCAATAATGGACGCATCCAGCACATGATGCAGGGTTTGCGCGGCTTGAAGATCCGTGTCAATGATGTGTGCGAGCTCTTCTTGATGGTTTCGGATTTCGCGAAACTGGAGAGCGAACGACTCGCGCATACGCGCCGTCTGTGTCATCAGCAGGCGCTCGACAATGTAGAGCTGATTTTCAAGGAGCTTTTTTGTGTCAATGATGTTTGTTTGAATGTGCAAAATGGTTTCAAGCCCGCCGTGGCCGTTGGGTTTGAACAATCGCTGTTCAAACGCGTCAATATTTGAGGCGATGTGGTCCAGGGTATCTGCCGCATCGGTCAGCAGTACATGCAGGAGTTTGCCAAAGATGACGATGGGGCAAGACAGCGCGGTGTCGGATTGAGCTTGCTTAAAATGCGCGCTGATGGGCAGAAGATGGCCGTGATGAATTGTCACGATAACCTGTTTTGTCAAAATAACATCCAATTCACGCGCTTGAACATCGTTGGTCGTCTGATCATACGAGGGATGTACAAGACAGACGAGCGTGTACCTCTCACTTTCGTGCACGTGCGATCGATGATCGCGGGTAAATAGGGCGCGGCGGTGTTCATTGGAGATGTCAAACGTATCCGCAATCTTTTCCAAATCGCGTTTGCGCGCACGGTCGAGATTGATCCACTCAACGCGGCCGTGCTTGATTGTTGGATACGACATCCCCCTCATGTGAGGGCAGTATATCATGCTATACTTGTTTTATGGGGTTTGTACTCGCCAACAGTGATCCAGAGCGCGGACCGGTGATGCCAACTCCGGAACGTGTTTCTGTTCCGGAAGGATCATCAGAGACGTCGCGCGAGCGCGAAGAAGGTGCGGAAAAACGTGACGCGGAGCATCCGGGCGAACCGGTACCAGCACCTGTTGGCATACAGCCGATACCGGCGCTCGTCGCACCGAAAGATGAAACACTTGTGGAGATTGAGTCTACACTTGCCGAGGGTCTTGAAGACGTATTCAAAAATCTTCCGCCAAATCTGAAGCCGGCGTTCAAAGCCAAAGGCGAAGAGGTGGCTTTGACTATCAAATCGTGGATGGATGAAGCGAAGATCGTGGCGCAAAAGGTGCTCAAACTCATTCGCGAGTGGCTCGGCATGGTACCGAACGTGAACAAGTATTTTTTGGAACAGGAGTCAAAAATAAAGCGCGATCACATTATGGCGCTTGCAAAGCGCGATGTGGACGATGTTCTATGATGTTTGTCATCACGATTGATGTTGGAGCCGCAAACTCGAGTGTGGCTCTCGGTACGCTTGGTTGGAGCGTCATTTTTGGCGTGGTCTTTGTTGCTCTAGCCGTCGCGGTGCTCTTTGCGGTTCGAGCGTGGCGTCTCTCGAAGCGCCGCGATACCGGCGGTGAGATTGCCGATACGGTTTTGCGCATTCGTTTGCCGCGATTTGCCACAGATGCGGAAGGTAAGGGCGGTGTGGAACTGCGCCAAGTGCAGGAAGACATTGCGGTTGCCGAAACGTTTTTTACCTCGATCGGCGGGAAAACGCCACAGCATGGATTCAAGGTGTGGTGGAACGGACGCACGGACCGTGCGTCGTTTGAAACGGTCGCGAAAGACGGCGTCATTAGTTTTTACGCGGTGATGCCGCCACAGCTTGTTGATCAAACCATCCAACAGCTCAACGCGCAGTTTCCGGCCGCGGAAATTGAACGTGCGGCCGACTACAATCTTTTTGCCCCAAGCGGCGTTGTCTTGGGCAGTTATCTTTCGCTTAAGCGCGAGTCGCTCTTTCCTATAAAAACCTATCGTGAATTAGAGAGCGATCCCTTGAACGCGCTTTTGAACGCGCTCGCCAAAGTGGCAAAAACGGATGGCGCGGCGATTCAGTTTACCATTCGCTCTTCCAAGCCAAAGTGGCGTGAAAAGAGTTTCCAAGTTGTGGAAAATCTTCACAAGGGCGCCACGCTCAAAGAGGCCCTCAAGGGAAAGCGTTTCAAGCCCGGAAAAAAGAAGGGCGGTTTGTTTGGAGAGCTGGTTCTGCAAAATCCGTCCAATGCGCAGGATGTTCCCGAACCACAGCGTCAAATGACACAGCGTGAGCAGGAAATGGCTAAGAACATTGAAGACAAGGGATCCAAGGCGGGCATGGATGTGAACATTCGTGTTATCGCCTCGGCGGCGAACATTGGTGTGACGCAGGGGATTTTGAACAACGTTTTGAACAGCTTTTCGCAGTACAACATTTACGAATACGGCAATGCGTTTGAAGTGACGGCGCCAAAAAATCCAAAAAAGATCGTACACGACTTTATTCATCGGAATTTTGTGGAGGCGCACGGGTTCGTGCTCAACACGCAGGAAATGGCGAGTTTATGGCATCCACCACTGCCGGGTACGGAGACGTCGAACATCGATTGGCTCGAGGCGCGTGCGGGCGCCGCTCCGGCAAACGTTGCCAGCGAGGGGCTCTATCTTGGGCAGAACACGTTCCGCGGAAAGGAAACCCCGATTTACATTAAGGAGAAGGACAGACAGCGGCACATGTATTTTATTGGTAAGTCAGGGTCTGGAAAAACCACCATGCTCAAAGCTTTGGCATTGCAGGATATCCGAGCGGGACACGGGGTCTGTTATGTTGATCCACACGGTGATGCTATTGAATCACTCCTTGGCAACATTCCAATGGAGCGCATTGACGACGTCATTGTCTTTTCGCCGTACGATAAGGATATGCCTATTGGCTTGAACATGCTCGAGGCGCCAAACGAGGATTTGCGCGATTTTGCAGTCGGAGAAATGATTTCGATTTTCTACAAACTGTTCCCGCCGGATATGATTGGACCGATGTTTGAGCATCACATGCGCAATGTGATGCTGACGCTCATGGCCGATATCAACGATCCTGGAACCATCGCGGAGATCCCAGGAATGTTTTCGGACGAGCAGGTTCAAAAGAAGTGGATTGCACGCGTAAAGGATCATGTGGTGCGGGCGTATTGGGAGCAGGAGGTGGCAAAAACGAGCGACTTTCATAAGTCGGAGACGCTCGGCTACTTGATTTCCAAAGTGGGGCGTTTTGTGGAGGATGAAATGATGCGCAACATTATTGGTCAAAATAAATCCGGCTTTGATTTTCGCGATGTCATGGATCATCAAAAAATCCTGTTCCTGGATTTGTCAAAAGGAAAAACCGGTGAAATCAATTCCAAACTGCTTGGTCTTATTGTGGTCACGAAGCTCCAGATGGCGGCCATGGCGCGCGCGGACATGCCAGAAGAACAGCGAAAGGACTTTTTCTTGTACATTGACGAGTTTCAAAACTATGTCACGCCTTCTATTGCGACTATTCTTTCCGAGGCGCGAAAGTATCGTCTGAATTTGATTATTGCTCACCAATATATGAGTCAAGTCGTAGAAAACGGCGATACGCAAATTCGCGATGCGATTTTGGGGAACGTGGGGTCTATGTTTGTGTCGCGTATTGGCCCTGAGGATACTGACACTTTTGAGAAAATTTTTCATCCGGTGTTTACGCCAACGGATCTCATCAACTCTGATAAATTTACCTGGTACGTCAGAATGATTGTGGACAATGCATCGGTGACGCCTTTTACGATGTGTGGGCCCTCGGATCTTAAAGAATTCCCAGATGTTGCCTCTAAAATACGCCAATTGTCGCGCGTGCGTTTTGGAAGGCCGCGTGCGGAGGTGGCCGCGGAAATTTTGGAGCGCAGCCGCATGAGCATTGACGCGCCACTGCCGGCGCCTCAAGGACGCATGGTATAACGCTGTATTTTCGTCAACAGGATATCGTGGTGGATAACTCCGAAATGTTGACAGACACTGTGCTATACTTAGATTGAGAAAGCTCACCTGTGGGCGCGGACGGGTACTCCGCGAGGAACAAAAACAAACATGCCATTTTTGCCGAATTTCAACGATGCGGACGATCAGTTTGCGCTTGAACCGACCGATTTGAACGAGGAGGATTCGTCGCAAGGCCCCGACCAACGGGTTCGAGTGGCCATTCGAGCTCTGCGAAAAATGCAGCAGCAGCTTGAAAATGTGCTCGACATGCTCGAGCGAGGGGAGGGCATGGCTCGCATTGACGCCGGCCTTTTTCGTGATTCCGGTGGCGCAGACGGTGAATCAGCCGACGATCGTATTGTTGAAGGCGTGTTTGATGGCGAACGCATGATGGGCACTGACGGCATCAAATATAACGTTCCGCCAAACTATGCGTCCAAATCGAAGCTGGTTGAAGGGGATATTTTGAAGCTCGTCATCAAAAATGACGGTTCGTTCATTTTTAAACAAATTGGCCCCGTTGATCGTGATCGCGTCGTAGGCACTTTGGTGGTGGACGATTCGGGAAATTATGCGATAAAAACAGACGAGGGCGATACATTCCGAATCCTCACGGCGAGCGTGACGTATTTTAAGGGCGAGCCGGGCGACGAAGTAGCGGCATTAGTTCCAAAAGGACAGTCCACATCGTGGGCGGCTGTGGAGAACATTATGAGCTCTGGACGTTGAGATGAGGATTTTGGGCATACCCCTGTGCTCAAAACGCTCATCTTACACATAAGTCCTTATTATGGCAGACCAAAAAAAGGGACTCCGCATCCTCGGTTGGATTGTTGGAATCCTTGTGCTCATTTCCGGTGTGTTCGGCTTCGGTAGCGGAGTCTTGTACGCGATTATCGTCATCATTGCCGGCTTACTCATCATTCCTCCGGCGCACGATCTGATCGCCAAGAAAATGGGGGCAAAGATGGCGCTGTGGCCCAAGTGGATTGTCATCGTGGTTCTTTTGATTGTTGCCGGCTACGTTCAGCAGTAAGATGACATCATTGGAGAGCTTTCGAGCTCTCTTTTGATTTGTATGGTTTGTGGTAAAATCCTCCCATGAATTTGTATCGAAAATACCGTCCGCAGACTTTTAAAGATGTTGTTGGGCAAGAACATGTAAAGGCGGCCATTGTTGGTCAGCTTGAGGCTGGAGATGCGGCGCACGCGTATGTGTTTTCCGGACCGCGCGGAGTCGGTAAAACCACCATTGCGCGTTTGATTGCCAAGAGTCTCAATTGCACAGAGCGAGCGCATGGCTCGGCCGAGCCGTGCGGAACGTGCCAGTCGTGTGTGGCGATTACCGAAGGGCGTGCGATGGACGTGATGGAAATCGACGCGGCTTCGCATACGAGCGTTGAACATGTACGCGAGCATATCTTGGAACGCGTGCGTGTAGCTCCGATGCATCAAAAGCACACGGTGTTTATTATTGACGAGGCGCACATGCTTTCAAAAAGCGCGTTCAACGCGCTTCTCAAAACGCTTGAAGAGCCGCCGGCGCATGTGGTGTTTATGTTGGCTACCACCGAACTGCACAAAATCCCAGACACCATTGTGAGCCGTTGTCAGCGCTATCAGTTTTTTATGCTCTCGCCTGAGGTCATGATGAAGCGTTTGAAGGGCATGTGCGAGGCGGAGGGAAAGCGCGTGGATGACGATGTATTGCGTGAAGTGGCGTATCGAAGCGGCGGCTCACAGCGTGACGCCGAGTCGCTCTTGGATCAGCTTCTGCATTTGGAGCAAAGTCACATTACGCGCGAGCGCGCCGTGACGGTGATTCCGATGACGGACCTTGGGCAAGTGAAAGCATTTTTGGAGGGGTGGGCACAGCGTCGGCCACAGACGAGTATTCAAACTCTGCAAAGCGTTATGGAGGGCGGCACGGATTTGAACGGATTTACGGCGCGCGTTTTGGAGGTTTTGCGCGGCGTGCTTTTGCACCGGCTTGGCGCGATCAGCGAGTCCATGGCCTATACGCACGTGCAGTTTGAAGATTTTGCGAGCGTGCTGAAGGAAGTGTCTGATGCACGTTTGACGGACATGCTTGAGGCGGCGCAAGTGGCGGCAACCGCTCCGGCGCACGAAGCTCTTCCGCAACTTCCTCTTGAACTTGCCACGATTCGTGTGTGCGGAGATGGCGACACGGTTACACCCCCTGTGGCGCCAAGCGCCTCTGCGGTGCATTTTATGGAAACGATTGAAGACTCAACGACCGTTGCCGTATCCGATGAGGACAACGCTTCTGCACAGGCAGGTGTCGGCTCTGTGGCGGCCATAGCACTTGAGGATGTGAAATCGCGTTGGTCCACGTTTCAATCTAAGTTGCGCAAAAAACATGCCTCGTTGCCGCTCGCGATGGAGTTAGCTGAGCCCATTTCAGTAGACGGCTGTGCCATTGCCATTCGTGTGCCGTTTGCTTTTTATGCCGAGACGGTGAATGCGGGCCAAAACAATCGCCTGTTGTCAACGCTGATGAGCGAGGTATTGGGATCAACGGTGAGCATCAAGGCGGTGTACGAAACGTCCGGCAACGCGGTGGTTGATTCGGTTGTCGACGCTTTTGGAGGCGTCGTGCAAGAATGACGAAGTCTGTTTTGCCGTGCCATTTTTTTCGGGAGGGTGATACCAAAATGCATTGACGCAATGTCGACTGACTGGTACTATCCCGCCAACATTCGGGGATCGTCTAGGGGTAGGACGCCAGGTTCTGGCCCTGGTAACCGGGGTTCGAATCCCTGTCCCCGAACCAACAAAAACTCCGCATTGAGCGGCGTTTTTGTTTGCAGAGGGGGACAAGCACATGCCATTGAGGCATGTGCGTGGGATGAGAACGGCCGGAACGATGTGCGCACAGCAGTGCGCACCGTGAGGCCCGGACCCGAATCCGAGCGTCTGCAGATGCGAGAGGTGAGGGCGAATCCCTGTCCCCGAGCCAACAAAAATCTCACCCTTGTGGTGGGTTTTTTGTACGCGACTTATCAACAACGGCGCATGAAAATTTTTTTGTGTCATGAGATAATGAGCATCTATGATTACACCTTCATCTTCTCGCGCAGTCGAGTGGATTTTGCGCGTTGCCGTTGCCGGTGAGTTTATTGGTCACGGTGTTTTTTCGCTTCAGCACAAAGCGGGCTGGTTTGCGTATTATGCGTCCGTGGGAATTGCCGAACCAACGGCGGGTACCTTTATGACGCTCGTGGGTCTATTAGACCTCCTTGTTGCGGTCATAGTGATGATTCGTCCTCTTCGGTTGGCATTGCTGTGGGCAGTGTTCTGGACGTTTGTTACCGCTCTCATTCGCCCTATTTCCGGCGAGCCGATTTGGGATTTCATTGAGCGTTTTGCCAACATCGGTGCTCCTCTCGCGCTGCTCTTTCTTGTGGGCATGCCAAAACGGATGAAGGAGTGGTTGACCTAGTTTGAAGTTGTTGTTTGCCAAAAAAGTATGCCATGGTATGCTTTTATTACATTAGCGACGATTGCAGATAGGCAAATAAGCACGGCGTAACAGAGATTGGAAGTCCGTGGCTGAAAACTTCCAAACGCACGGCTTGAATTTGCACCACTGCAGGAGCTAATGAGTTCAATGAAGAGATCGCGATCGCGATAATTCGGGTGGAACCGCCCTTAGCCGATAGCTCGGGGTCCCGAAGCTTCACATTTGTGGGGCTTATTTTATTCGCCGATAGCCATATTCTTATGTCCGACCAACCAAAAAACGAGCTCTTTAAACTTCGTCATACCGTGGCGCATCTTTTGGCCGCGGCGGTACAAGCGCTGTACCCGGATGCCAAACGCACCATCGGTCCGGTGATCGAAAATGGGTTTTACTACGACTTCGATTTCCATATGCCGATCTCGGAGGCGGATTTAAAGGCGATCGAGAAGAAAATGCTGGAAATTGGCAAGACGTGGAAGGCATGCAAGCGTTCACAGATGTCTCCCGAGGAAGCGAAGGCTGTACTGAAAAATAACAAATATAAGTGCGAGCTCATTGACGAGTTTGCCGGTGCGGGCGAGGCGATCTCGTTCTACACTCACGGTTCGTTCACCGATTTGTGCGAAGGGCCGCATTTGGAGGATCCGACCGGTCAGCTAAAAAACTTCAAACTGCTCTCGCTCGCGGGCGCATATTGGCGTGGTAGCGAAAAGAATAAGATGCTTACGCGCATCTATGGGACGGCGTTTTTTACGAAAGAGGAGTTGAGAGCGCATTTGAACATGCTCGAGGAAGCAAAAAAGCGCGATCATCGCAAGCTCGGACGCGAACTGGATTTGTTTACGTTCTCTGACAAGGTAGGACCCGGACTACCGTTGTGGACGCCTCGCGGCACGCGATTGCGTCATGTTCTGAACGACTTTGTATGGAAACTGCGCGAGGAGCGCGGCTACGAACGCGTGGAAATTCCGCATATCACCAAAAAGGATTTGTACGAAACGAGCGGGCACTGGGAGAAATTCAAGGACGAGCTTTTTCGCATGACGACGCGCGAGGGTCACGAGTTTGCCTTGAAGCCCATGAACTGTCCCCATCACACGCAAATTTTTGACCGCCATCCGCACAGTTATCGCGAGATGCCCCAGCGCTACGCCAACACAACCATGGTGTATCGCGACGAGCAAACCGGCGAATTGCACGGGCTTTCGCGCGTGCGCTGTATCACGCAGGACGATGCGCATGTGTTCTGCCGCCACGGTCAAATTAAAGATGAGATGCTCAAAATTTGGGACATTGTGGAGATCTTTTATCGTGCGGCAGGATTTCCCGACTTGAAAGTGGAGCTCTCGTTGCACGATCCAAAGCAGCCGGAAAAGTATCTGGGGAGGCCGGAAATATGGAGCAGTGCGGAAGATGCTCTGCGCGAGATCGTGGCTATAAAAGGTGTTGAGGCCGAAGAGAAACCAGGAGAAGCGGCGTTTTATGGGCCGAAGATCGATTTCATTGCCAAAGATTCCATTGGGCGAATGTGGCAGGTCGCGACCATTCAGCTTGACATGAACATGCCGGAGCGGTTTGACCTTTCTTGTGTCAATGAAGAAGGGGAGAGCGAGCGCATTGCGATGGTTCACGCGGCGATTATGGGATCGATTGAGCGGTTTTTGTCGGTGATGATTGAGCATCACGCGGGAGCGTTTCCGTTGTGGATGGCGCCGATACAAGTGCGTGTGGCGAGTGTTGGTGAGGCGCATGTTGAAATGGTGGAACGGTTGGTGCGTGAGCTCAACAGCCATGGGGTTCGAGCGGAAGTTGATGTGTCTGATTCAACGGTTGGGAACAAGATTCGCCAAGCGGCCAAAATGAAGATGCCGTACACGATTATCTATGGCGATCAGGAGCGCGATGGCGGACCGTTTCATATTCGCGAATTTGGGTGCGATGAGGAGCGTCTTGTGCCGCAAAAAGATCTCGTAGAGCACGTTGAACGCCGTGTCAAAGAACAGATGGGTGTGGATAAAGAGGTCTAACCCCTTTATCCACAGGAAGCAAAACACGGGCCTGATTGCCCGTGTTTTGTGGCGTACTTATGCCGCCTCTCGATTTTCTCCTCGTTCCATCGCCTCTGGTTCTGGAAAATCCGCCGCAGTCTTGACGCGCATTTGCATTTTTTGAATCAGGCGATTCCAGCGCTGGACTTGTGATCGTCTGCGGTCATCAACCTGCGCCATGAGATAGTCGTCCGGTGACAAATCAAGAAGCGGCGCGCCTTCCGATAACTCAACGTTTGTAGGATCTTGTTCAAGCGCCTCTTGCAGTCCGTCCTGCAAGACCTCAAACTTTGCGCGAATCGCTGAAAACTTTTCCGGATTTTCAACCATTTCGCGGCGACGCTGTGCCATCCCAAGAAGATTCATCTGCTTTTGTAGGGCTTCTTTGTCGCTCTTGCTACTCGCCTCAACAGTCTCTTGTCCGGTCATGGCCAAGATGCCAATCAGGTCCTTTCCAATCTCGCTTCCGTAGAATCGCGGGTTTTCTTGAATATCTTTCTTGATAAATTCTTGTAACTCTTGGAGATTCTTGTAGTACTCGGCGGCTTTTTCCGGAGAAACGGTCGGATCTTCAAAACTCCGACGAGACTCTGCGCCTCGGCGCTCTTGCGGCATCCCACCTACCTCGAACGGTCTCACGACATCACCGCTCGGCATTTTACGGATTCCAAGCGGACTGCGCGTACCGATTCCCTTGCCAGAGGATGCCTGTTGCTCATAGAGCGCCATCAAACTGTCAAACTCTGCCGCGCGCTTCTTTGCCGCTCGATATTTGCCGCCTAACTTGCCAAAGAATCCAGTGTTTCTTATGACAGCTCGATCTAATAGACGATCTTCCGGACTCATTTTCAACAAATCCATAAGCTCCGGATTTCCCTTGACAATGTCGAGATTATCAATATCCTTCATGAACGCATCAAAGCGCGCATAACGTTCGTGCACGGCTTGATCTCTGCTCATTTCGGCCTTCTGCTTTAGCGAGTAATCGGCGCCGCTTTCTGCAACGCGAGCTTGTTCATTGTGCCGCGCGCGGGCTTGGACATCTCCCATACCGACGCTATAGGGCGACGCAGGCCGACTGGTTCGTCGGCTTCCATGCCCCGGTCGAACAGCAACATCATTCTCTTTTGCCTTTCGCGCTTCTTCTGCTTCAATCTTCGTGCGCAAAGCTTTGATATCCTCCATCTCTGCATCGGTTGGTTCAGGACCCATTTCTGCCGCTTCAACTTCCATTTCGGCCATTTCTTGTTCAGTCGGATCTTCACCTTCCATAGCGGCTAGCAGTTCGGCTTCAAGGGCATCTATGTCATCGGGTGTTGACTCTGTGCCAAAAAGTTTGAAGTTAATGTCAAACGCCAAATCCTTTTTTAGCTGTTTGCCAACAGCGGCATCGGCCGCTAACGCCACAAGTGAACCTGCCATCTCCATGCCTTTGAGGTAAGCCTTTTTGCCAGCAGAGGCAATAAGCTCGGCGCTTTCCGACTTTAACTGCTTTACAATTTCCATGCCGGAACCCAAAAGTTTTTTGAGTCCTGCCAAGCGCGATGGAGGTTTGTCCGCTTTCAAAAAGTCATCGACATTACCCCCAATCTCATCTCCCAAATCTTGGACATCTTCCGGTTCGTATCCAAGTTCAAGCAGTGACTGATTCAACTCGCCCGTTGCGCCGCGCTTTCCGGTTTCTCCCGGGCGCACGTTGTGCTCCACCCAACCTTTCATCGCCAAATCCTTTGAGAATTTCAAAATTTCCGTAACGCTCTCCATGCCGCTCATCTTCCTGGCCGCCTCCATAACGTAATTCTTTCCGGCGTCAACATTCGGCTCCTTTGATGCCACATAGCGCACCAACATTTCCAGTGCTTGACGGGCTACGGTATCGCGAGCGTCTCCCTCGGCGAAGTAGGCCTTCGTTGCCGCCTCTGCGACATCAAACAAAGCAACCGAACGCTCGGCTTTTGCGAGCATGTTGGTTGACACCTCCATGGAAACCTCCTTGCCGCCGCGCGCGCCTTCGACGAGCGCTACGCCCGATTCAACCTCCCGTGCCGTTGCGCCATCGGGAAGTCCAAACAGCTCGAGCTGTCGGAGATCTTTGAAAACAAACTCACGTTGCTCGCCCTCGCCGCTCCACGCATCAAGTTCCTCATCTTGAGGGAGCTCCATGGAGCGTGCGGCCCGCTCTGCGGCGTTGACCTGCTCGTCTTCGGGTAAGCGATCGCTGTGAATGGCCGCTCTTCGAGCGGCGGATGACTCATGGTTCATAAAACAGTGTTAAGGATACGTCTATTCTAACACAGAACAAGAATGGAAACAGTACGCCTTGACAGAATCATAAACTGCGCATAATGTCAAATCATGCTCATTGCCGTAGAAGAAGTGAGCGGAGCACTCAAAGAGCGTCGAGCTCTTATGAGGTGGATTGATGGGTTGAGTATTGATACGCGAGGCAAGCAGAGAGTATCTCGGTTGCCGATTGCGGCGCGGCAACTTGCCCGCGTCATTGTGGAGTCGATGTGTCGAAACGGCCTCGATGCCCTCGACACCTCGCTTCTTGAGAGACGGTTTGCGCCGAGCGTCATCTATAGCTACTCGTATCGAGTGCGCTTGATGATGTTGCTTGATGCGCTTCTGGAATCCGAAGGGTATGCGCCTTCAAGGCGACATGTTGCGACTCAACGGCTCTTGTGGCTTGATGCCCAGAAGCACGTTTTGAGCGCCCTTCTGGGGGATGAGGATAACAGAGCTCGCGCCAGCGCGCGTGAGCTTACAACGGAAGTGATGGATGCGGCTGCAGATGTTGTTCTCCAGCTTGCCCACGCGGCACAGCACGCGTCGCGCGCGCGTCCGCACTCGTCTTTGATCTAGTCCCCGCCGTCACTCATCTTGACGGCGGGCAATTGCTTCTATAATAGATTCGTTTCAGTGTATGATGCGTATCTATGAATGTACACGCACTTCCCAAACTGATTGCCATTGTTGGACCGACGGCGTCGGGCAAAAGCGGCATCGCTGAAGTGCTCGCACAAACGTTTAACGGCGAGATTGTCAGTGCGGACTCACGCCAGCTTTATCGCGGTCTTGATATTGGTACGGCTAAGGATCCTGGAGAGTGGAAGCGTATCAACGGCGACACACGCTACGTGCTTGAGTCAGGCGTGATTGAGCACTTGGTTGACATCCTTGATCCGGATCAGGAGTTTACGGCCGCAGAGTATCAGCACCGCGCTTTTGAAGCGATTGGCGAGATTTTGGCGCGCGGTCGCGTGCCGTTTCTGGTTGGCGGGACGGGACTCTATGTTCAGGCGGTGATTGATCATCTGCAGTTTCCAGATGTGGCGCGGAACGCAGAGTTGCGAGAACGTCTGCAAAAAAAGTCGCTTGTGGAACTGCAAAACACGTATGCGGCGTGCGATCCAATCGGCGCGCTCTCCATTGATGAGAACAACAAACTTCGTCTCATTCGCGCAATTGAGGTGTGTATGGTGGCGCAAAAACCGTTTTCAGAGCTTCGAAAAAATGGCGAACCGAAATATGACGTTCTGCAGTTGGGGATTGAGTTGTATCGCGAGGCTTTGTATCAGCACATAGATCGTCGAACGTTGCAGATGGTTCAGTACGGGCTCGTGGAGGAGGTGCAAGCGCTTATTGATCGCGGCGTGGATCCAACCAAGTCTGCCATGACGGGAATCGGGTATCGCGAGGTGGTGGATTATTTGCAAGGACAGCTTGGATTTGAAGAAATGATTGTGGAAATACAAAAAAACTCACGTCGATTGGCAAAGCGTCAGTTGACATGGTTTAAGCGCGACAACCGCATTCAATGGGTGACATCCGCTGATGAAGCGGAATCCCTAGTACGAGGATTTCTCTAACCTGTGGATATGTGGATAAAGGGGACAGGCCCCTTTATCCACAGGGTTTTTAGCGGAGCTTTTTTTCGAGGATTGATTTTGTGAGATGCGGGTTGGCTTTGCCCCCTGTTTCTTTTTGTACCATTCCAACGAAAAACTGAAGCAGAACTGTTTTTCCGGATTTGTAGTCGTCTACATGGCTTGGATGGTTAGCGAGGATACCGTCGATAATCTCGCCGAGCGCCGTCTCGTCGTCCATCGAAGAGAGCTGTCGCTCTTGCATCACCGTCTCGGGACCTTGGCCGGAATCGAGCATGTACTCTAAAACCGTCAAGGCCGCCGTGTTGTTCAGCTTGCGCTCAAACACCAAGCGCATAAGCTCGGCCATGTTCTCGGGGGAAAGATCCGTCGTTGAGATGGATTCGCCGCGCGCGGCAAGAACGCCCACGAGCTTGGTGCCAATCCATGTGCTCGCCAATTTGGCAAGCGCATGCCTATGCGCTTCCGCAATCTCTTCCGGTGTTCCGTCCGTATCGGGCGACGCGACGAGCCAGCTTACCAGTTCGCTCATCGTGCGTTCCACAAAGTCGGCCGTCGAGGGTTCGTCGGTCAACGCCCACACATCTTTTGTGCCAAAACCATATTCATCCTTGAATCGAGCGCGTTTGGCAGCCGGCAACTCTGGCAACCGGTGCTTCTCTTCATCAATGGCGTCCGTCAAATCTATCGGCGGAATATCCGGCTCGCGCATATAGCGGTAGTCGGCGGAATCTTCTTTGACGCGTTGAAGCTCGGTGGTTTGCTTCGACTCATTCCAGCCGCGTGTCGTGGTTTGAGCAGGAGGGGAGTTGGTACTCCACAAATCCGTTTGTCTGACAATCTCAAATTCCAGCGCGCGCTCAACGGCCTTGAACGAGTTCATGTTCTTGACTTCAGTTTTTGGATAGTACGTACGACCGATCGGAAGCCCGCGCTCATCCACGGGGCGCAGGGAAATGTTGGCATCACAGCGTAGATGCCCTTTTTCCATATCCGCATTCGATACGCCAAGGTAGCGCATGATGCGTCGCAGTTCTTGCAAAAACGCCTTCGCTTCTTTTGGCGAGCGAAAATCCGGCCGCGTGACAATTTCTACCAGCGGCGTTCCCGCGCGATTGAAGTCCACCAGTGTTTGGCCGTTTCGATGGATGTTCTTGGCGGCGTCTTCCTCCAAATGCGCACGCTCAATACGAATCTCAATATCACCATGCTTACTGCTTGGGATTTCTACGCGCAAACGGCCCTCACCGCACACGGGGACGTCAAACTGCGAAATTTGATATCCCTTTGGTAAATCAGGGTAGATATAGTGCTTGCGATCAAAGAAGATCGGAGAGTTTATCTTGCATCCAAGAGCAAGACCAATGCGAACGGCGTACCGGATGGCCTGCGCATTGGGTGACGGAAGCGTTCCGGGATGTCCAACGCACACGGGACACAAGAGCGTGTTTGGCGGCGCATGCTCCGCGTCGTTGTCGCAACCGCAAAACATCTTCGTCTTTGTGCGAAGCTGTACGTGGATTTCAAGCCCAATCACTGTTTCAAGACGCCGATGTTCCATAGTTGCGATGATAGCAAAAAACCGAGGGTTGGGAAACGCTCGGTTGTTGCGCGGTTAGGCCTTCTTGAGAGCAAGATAAACGCCGGTGGCAATTCCAAGCGCCCACGGCAGGAAGAGCATTTCTGCGATCGACAACGGCACTTGAGTTACAAAATACTCACTAACACCAATAGCTGGTTGAATAGCTGATGCAATCAGGATAAGAACAATGACCATCACCAAGCCAATGAGTCCCACGATCACATAGGCCCAGAGCAATGTCCAGAACAAGTTCATCTTACGGCCGCGCGTGAGCTCGACGCTCTTGTAAATAGCTTCATGCACTTTTTGGTTATCAATGATGACGCCATACTTTGCCGCAAAGTACATAAGCCCTACTACGATACCCGGGACGATGAACGCCATAAAACCGGCAAAGGTGACGAGGCCCGTGACGATGCCAACGCCAACCACAGGCCAAAATCGGCCCCACGCGTTGTCGAGAGCCATCTTTTCGTTGAGCTTATTGTTCTCCATGGTTTGGTATGAGATTCGCGTGAGCACAATGCTGACCCACACGCCATAAATCGCAACTCCAATGGCGAGCAGAAAACCAACGATTGCCAGTTGTTCAATAGACAAAAGGATTGTAGCCGCGACGCTTCCTAAAGTGAGTAGCCAAAGGTACTTCCAAAACACGCGCCAGTTAGACTTGTACGCGCTCCACGAACGGCTCACGAGTTCACGTGATTTAGGGAGTTTTTTAACGATTTCTGCCATAGGGACTAGCTATTTTGAGTAAGAGATCGATAGATATGATAATCAGTGACAAAGAGCATTGGGTAGGCGAAGATCATGAGGATCATGTACACGATGGGCTGCACGATCCAATCGATACGTACGGCCAAGAGAGTATCGCCGTCGCTTGCGATGGCTCCAACGAGAACGCCAAGGAGCATCAGAAGAAGATATTGTACGGCAAGAAGAATACCAAAATACAGTAATTTTGGCAGCACGAGTCGCCACGTGACAGGCCAGAAATGGCCGCGAACATTGGTAGCGCTTGCTTTGAGAGCGTTAAGCCCGCGCGCCTTGTCTAATACAAACGCAAAATACACGAAGGCGAGATAGACCATGAGCGCTATCGGAATGAGAAAGAGCAACAGACCGATAAACATCAAGAGCACAGATACTCCAAACGGCAATACCTGACTCAAGAACTGCGAACTGATTGAAAGGAGGATGAGTGGAATTGCGAAGGCGATGCCAAACGCTATGGCGGCAAGAACACGTACCCATAACTGCGGAAAAAACAGTTTCCAAGATTCTGTGGCGAGTTTGTGCATGGTCATGCTTTTACCGCGAACATCAATGTCAATGCGTAACATGAGGGCGTTGACCATCCAAATGCTCACGATCGGCAGGATGATGATGGTGTTGATAAGAAATAAAGCGGTGCCAAACCACTCACTGCCCGTGAGCGCGCGATCCAGCTCCTCTGCGCCGATAGGGTAAAAGCTCGCCGCAATGATGTGGAGCACAACAAACACTCCAAACCACGCCGTGATGCGGATATTGTTTGCAAAATGCTTGCGGTAGTGCTCCCATGACAGGTCGATGAGAGCGCCGATGCCAATGAGGGACATAGAATGATGTATCACGTATG
>Ga0155246_126_pt1 | contig 24973 bp, 22 predicted proteins | sample RifCSPhighO2_02_FD_106214 | JGI IMG/M metagenome (GOLD analysis project Ga0155246, IMG submission 106214) | Candidatus Uhrbacteria bacterium RIFCSPHIGHO2_02_FULL_53_13 | reverse complement strand
CCTACGGAAAAACAAAGAGTTTGGGCGAAGCTGTCTCTGACCGCGTGCTCAACATTAGAACGTCCATCATCGGTCCAAGTCCGCACTTGAAGGCGGGGATTTGGGAGTGGTTTATGAATCAGCCCGAAGGCGCGACCGTTTCCGGTTTTACGAACCAGCATTGGACGGGCGTGACGACTTCGCAGTTTGCCGAGCTTTGTCGAGAGCTGATTCTTCACGATGCGTTTGATGCCGTGCGCGGCTCGACGTCGGCGATTCATTTTGTTCCAAACCTTGCCGTAACAAAGTTTGAACTTTTGAATATTTTTAAACAAGTTTCCGGCAAAAATGTAGTGATCACGCCGCAAGAAGCGCCGCAGACACTCACGCGCACGCTCAAGGCAACCAACACAGCCTGGCAACAGCTGTTTTCATACGACCTGCCAATGCACGAAGCCGTGCGCGCCGTGTTTACGATGTCATGATTGTGCGATAAGTTCTTGTCGCATGCTTACTTCACGAGGTAATCTTGCCTAATAAGTGGGTGAGTGGAATTGTGCATGGGACGATTGGCTCTGATGGAAGCATCATTGCCGCGACCGAAGGTTTGACGGTCCGTCATACGTCAAAACCCAGCAATCCGAGAGAGGCACGTAAGGTCGGCCAGGATTTTGATGCCGCGTGGCAGATCAAGAATCGCGTTCCGGGACCATTTCGGTTCACCGCTCACTTTGGCGGGGCGATCGTGGTGCCTGTGCCATGGAAAGCGCTCACCAAGCTCGATTACTGGCGGATGGGACATCTCTTGCGGAAGTTCTTCGGCAGTACCGGTTTCCCCAAGTGGGTGGCTATCATGCACGTGCGCAACCTGGGCGCGCCGGCGGTACAGAGCGCCGCCGAGCCGTCGGGAGGCATGGCGGAGACCGAGAACTTGCTTGTCGAGCAGGTGTTTGAGATCGCCGAGCTTGGGATCAAGAATTCGTATGGCGGTTGGGTCAACGTGATCCTGCCAGGTCAGCTTCGGAAGCACCAGGCACGCTTTGATGCCGAGCAACGTCATGTGCGCGGGTGCATGGTCGCGTCAAGCCCTCATTGGGGGACGCATGTAAACGAAGAGGTCCGACTCAAGATGGTTCCCGTAGGGAAAGACACGCTCAACGGCACGACCGGCATTGTGACTGCCGGTCCGGTCGGTGACATTGAACTTGTCATTTTGACGCAACTTCGCCTCACGGGAATGCGTTACCGATTTTTCGACATGGAGACGCATAATGGCGCGCCGATGTGCAGACGAATAGTCGCCATCGCGCCGCGCGTAGGCAAGTCGCCCGTGGTCATTCAGCTTGACACGGAAGGGAAGATTGACGACTTCGGCTTGCACTTCGTGCTCGACGGCGAAAACCGCACAGGCGCTCTCGCATATTGGCACGGCGGTGCTCGATGTGCTTGATTGGTTCCCCAAGGAGGCGCGTCCATGAGTCGAGTGACACACGTCATCTTCGATCTGGGCAACGTCGTACTCCTGTCGACGCACGGGATCACGCACGAGATTCTGATGGAACGCGGCGTGCGGCGCGATGCCGCTTCCAGATTCTTTACCGGAGTGCATCACGATGCTTTTGTGCGCGCGGGTTCGCCGAACGATTTCGTGAACGGGGTGTGTGCCGCGATGGAGTGTCCGCTTGTCCCCAATACGCTGATTCGCGCGGCGCACGATGCGCACATCTACGGCATTGATGCAATGGTGATCTCGATTCTCCGCCAGATGGTGGTCGCCCGCATCCCTCTCGGGTTTGCCACAACGACGAACGTGTGGCAAACCGAACACGAACGAATGCTCGGATTCAGTGCGTGGGACTACGGTCGCGTAGCGCGTTCTCATGAGCTCGGTGAGCTCAAGTCATCCAGACCGCAGACGTGGGCGCGGATCTTGGACACTGTGGGTTTTGCAAACGTCGATCCAAGGAACGTCTTGCTCATCGACGATTCCGCGCAAAGTCGCGCCATGGCACAGGCCGCCGGCCTGTCGACCTATCGGTTTGAACCCGGTTTTGATGGCGCGGCAAAGCTCCGTGAGGACCTCTATACACGGGGCGCTTTCTTGCCGAAAAAGTAGCGGCAATTCTTCCGCAGGCACACCGGTGTCTGCGGAGATTTTTTTTCAGACAAGTATTTGCGTCAAAGTTGCGGCGAGCCGTGTGCTAGGGTAGGATGATCACCGCGTTTTACCTTCAAGCATACCAACGCCTCTATACTATGGCTGTGATCCCGCGTGAGGAAATCCACATTGATCCCTCATCCTACATGGATCCTTCCGGTCGTGTTTTTTTGTGGCATGAAAGGGTTTTTCGGGGGATTTTTTCTGAACACACGGAACACGTGCGGCGACTCATGAACAACAAAATAATCCAGAGCTTACAACAGAACGGCCAACTTATTGACGCATGGGTTCCTCCGGAAACCGCAGACGGATTTGAGTCGCTCATTGAACATCGGCGTATTCCTAATCCAAACTATTGCTTTGAATGGACGCCGAGCATGCTCAAGGATGCGGCGCTGTTGACGCTCACGATCTGTCTGGAACTGTCGGACGACCACCTCACTCTGCAAGATGCCTATCCATGGAACATTTTTTTTGACGGATCAAAGCCCGTGCTCATTGATTTTGGCTCCTGTGTTCCCGCGCGAGACGATGTGCTTTGGGCGCCGTACGATCAATTCTGCGCATTTTTTTTATTTCCGCTTTATCTGTACTCGGTTGGTCTTTATGACACGGCACGAAAGCATCTTTTTGATTATGTGAACGGGCTATCCTCCGATCAGTTTTTCCGGCTTGCGCCATGGTCACTCAAGCTGCAACATCCGGTGCCCTATGCCAAACTTGCCTCGAACCATCGCGTTGCCAACGCGGTGCGCCGATGGGGATTGGAGGAACGCGCGCGTGCATTCATTAAAACATCGTACCAGCAGAAGCAGACACAGATAGAGCAGGGAAGAAAGCGATTTTTGCGCGCGCTCCTCAAGGAAGTGCAATCCATACGGATGCCAAGCGAGGGATCCCACTGGAGAGCGTATTATGAGGACAAAAAGGACATGTGTTCGTATGGGCAAGGCGAGTTTGCGCAAAAAGAGCAGATCGTCCGCGAGGTGTTGCACCGGTACAAGCCATCATCCGTATTTGATGCCGGGTGCAATACCGGCGTGTATTCGCGGCTTGCGGCAGAAGTGGGCGCGCGCGTCGTTGCGGTGGACACGGACGAGTCGAGCGTGTCGCGGCTCTATGAAGACGCCGTAAAGAGCCAAGCCAACATCCTTCCTCTCGTGTTAGACGTCATGAATCCGTCACCGTCATTTGGATGGTGCGCGCGGCAATTTCCATCGGCGATTGCGCGATTTCAGACAGACATGGTCTTTGCGTTTGCGTTGATTCATCACCTTGCCATCAGCCAGCATCAGAGTTTTGAGCGCATCCTGCAAACGTTCGATGCGTTTGCCACGCACACGATTCTCCTTGAATGGGTTGGGCCGGAGGATCGCATGGCCAAGCGCCTCATACAACAGAGTTTGTACGCATATCCATGGTATACTCTTGATCACTTAGAACAAGAAATCAAGCGCCGATACGCTTCGTACGAGTTGCTCTCGCCCCACACGGAAGACCGGCGGTTTATTGTATGCAGAAAGCACCCGCACTAAAATCTTACCTGAGCTTTTCCGCACAGGTATTTCTCGCGTTTAGTGTGGTGTGGGTGCTTGGGTTTTTGTATCGGTGGGATTCGTTGCGCACCTCACTGTCCGTTCAAGAAGTGGCGATCGCCTTTTTTTCGTTTCTGCCGATATTCGCTCTGTTGATTCTCTTCGGATCACTCCCATTGCTTTTCGGGCTTCTCATAGTGCGAACCATCAATCCCGCGTGGCAGAACGCGCTCATCGCCGTGGCACGGGTGGCGATTGTGATTCCCATTTCATACGTCGTGTTCAGATTCCTCTACTTTTGGGGAGACAAGATTGACAACGCCTCCACGGATCGCGTGAAGATGATGTTTTTCGTCGTGCTGGTGTGTCTCTTCATCGCGTTCTTCGTGCTTACGTGGGCAAACCTTTCTGGAAAATTTAAAACACTTGACCGCACACAACGCATTGCTCTGCTATTGATTTCCTTTATCCTTACCATTCTGATCTTTGGATTGACGAGTGCTGTGATTGAAAATCGCTTGACGTACAAACTGGTGCCGGCGTTTTTTCAATATGGGTTTTGGTTTTTGCCACTCTTTTTCTTGATGTATTGGCGCGAATATGCTCGCGCATTGTCACACGTTCGCGTGGCGATGATTCCTTCGGCGATTCTGTTTCTTGTCTCGTCCACGGTGCTTGGTTTTGCGTATTCTGCAAAAACATCGGATGTGTATACAGCACCTGAACGCGCCGCATCTCCAAAGCCATACGATGTCCAAAACGTCATTCTCATTTCTTTTGACGCGCTTCCGGCAGAACGCATGTCGCTGTATGGGAATCCACGACCGACCACTCCCAATTTTGAACGATTGGCACGGTCCAGTTATGTATTTGATCGCGCGCACGCAAACGCCGATCAGACGCATCTAAGTATCCCGTCCATTCACACCGGTCTTTTGCCCTATTCCACACGGCTGTCAAGGGTGGGGCGCTATTTTGCCGGCGGAAATATCGTTGGATACATGCCAACCGTTTTGAAAACCAATGGTTTTGAAACCGCATATATGCTCTATCGTCCATACGAGGGGATTGATGACATCTTTCGTCGTGTCCTACGCTACAATGACGCACAACCCGAATTTTTGGATGGATATTATGGGAGCTCAACTCGCCGTACCTTAGAGATTGTTGCGCAAACGTACCCATTTCTTCCGGCTCACGTTGTTGAGGGATTGTTTAGTGATTTTTTTGGTCAGCATGAATTTGATTGGGCGTTAGATTCCAGTGATCCACCAGGAAGCACAAAGTTTAATCTCGCCAAGGATTACATGAGCCATTACGCACCGGATCGCTTTTTTCTTTGGGTTCATCAACTCCCAACACATGATGGGTATGGACGGTATGTGGGATTTGAGGGAATGTTTCTTGAAAGTTTAGTGACTCCGCAGGCGGTTGAAGACGCTCTCGAGTGGAAGGGTCCTCCGTACGCGCCGGAAAAAGAACCGCTCGTGGAGGAATTCAAGCTCATTTTTGAAGAGTATCTGGCCGCAACGGACGATGAGTTCGGACGATTTTTGGACTATCTTGAAGAGCAGGGATTGATGGAAAACTCCATGATCATTGTATTTTCCGATCATGGCGAGGCGTTTTCAAAGGGAGAGCTGTATCATGGAACCGGTCTCATGTATGAGCAGACCTTGCATGTCCCACTTCTCATTCATATGCCGGGGCAAACGGAAGGAACGCGTGTGTCTGAGTTGGCCCAACTGGCTGATATCGCTCCGACGATTCTGGATGCCCTTGGATATGTGTCGCCGCTATGGATGGATGGAATATCGTTGCTCCCTTCCATGGAGCGCGCGGACCAAGCGCTGCCACCGGAGACTCGGACAACCTTTAGCCAAACAATCCCTGGAGTGACACGGCTCACGAACGTTGATGTGTTGAAAGCCCTCTATACATTTGTCGTGTATCGCGGCGACCATAAAATGATTTATCGTTTTTTTGCGGATTACGATCTCAATGAGATACCGATAGAAGAGGGGTCGTATGCGGAACGGTTTTTTGTATCGTACCCTCAAGCTGAGCTGTTCAATGTAGCGCAGGATCCCCAAGAACAAGACAACCTCATGGACCGTGAACCGGAACTGGCTGCCGAGCTCATGATTCTGATTCAAGGACAGATGGAGAAGACAAAAGCTTTCCGTGAGCAGATCCCTCATTAGCTGTGTGGGGATCGCCGAAAAAATTCCTACTGATAATTCTATAAGAGAGTCTATGCGTGACAACACCTTATCGTTTCACTCTGTGGTGTGGTTCGTCGTATTGTTCGGTGCGCTGTTTGTGCCCGATCAAGCGTTCGCTTACATTGATCCGGGTCTTGGAGGGAGTTTGTTTCAAATGTTCTACCTCATCTTTGCCGGCGCGATTTTGTTCGTTGTCAGTCCGATACTCGTTTTTTGGAAAAAGGTGAAGGGAGCTTTGCGGGGGAGGCTGTGCAAAGATGGCAAAGAAAAGGATGAAAAAAACGACATTGCCATTTGAGGAGATGTGCGTCAATATAAGCGATCATTCATCTCGTTTCATCTGATGTTCTATGGGAAAAAAGCTCGCGTTTATCCTTGGGATTCGTCCCGACATCATCCGCGCGTCTCTTGTTTTGCGAAAACTATTTGCGCAGAACAAACACGAGATCGTGTTCATTTGGTCGGGACAGCACTACTCGGATAATCTTAAGGAGGTGTTTTTTCAAGAGCTCGACGTGCCGCGTCCACAGATAGAACTCGGCGTGACAGGCCAGAACGACGCGGAGGTTGCTTCTGGTGTCCTTTCCAAGCTCTATCCCGTGCTTGAGCGATTGCAACCGTCTGCCGCGCTGTTTTTGGGAGACACCAACACCGTCGTCGGTTCCATTGTCGCCGCGCAACTCAATATCCCCATCGTGCACTTTGAGGGATGTTGGAGCGCGTACGATTGGCGCATGCCCGAGACGAAGTACCGCAATTTGATTGATCAGCTCTCGGACGTGATTTACACCTACTTTCCGGAGTACAAGTATCAAGGGATGCTCGCGGGACTCAACCCCAAGAGCATCGTGGTCACGGATGGAAATCCGATTGTGGAGATTTTAGACACCTATTATTTTCAGCGCAAAGAGAAATTTGACGCGATGGCAACGCCGGAATTTTTCAAAGCGCGCGGCATTGAAAAAGGCGAATACTATCTCATGACTTGGCATCGGCGCGAGAATGTCCACATTCGCTCTTCCTTCGAGGCGATTCTGAAACTCATCGGCAGTACGCCGCGGAAGATTTATCTGCCGCTTTCGTATCGCACGCAGAGCGTGTTGAAGGAGTACGGACTTGCTCTGCCGCAAAACGTGATGATGGTTGATCCGATTGGCTATGAGGAAATTCTGACGCTCATGGTCAATAGCCGAGGGGTCATTACCGACTCGGGTACCATTGTGGAAGAAACGTGCGTTCTGCAAGTGCCGTCGCTTCAGATGCGCAAAGCCACCGAGCGCCCGCAAGTGTACGATGTGCGTTCGAGCGTCAAGTTTGATCCGGACGCGCCGGAAAAATATCCGACCGCGGAGGTGTTTCAAAAATTTGAGAATCTCTACGGCACGAGGTGGGAGCACGGACTTGGTGACGGCAAAGCGTCAGACCGCATTGCCGACGATCTTCTGCGCCGCTTGGACGAGGACGATTTTCGCACGCATCGGCCGGAGGATTATCATCATTGGATCGAGCGCTCGTATCGCGAGGACGGATTGCCCGTTGCACAGACAGTCGAACAGCACCGTGCGACCGCGCGCGCGAAGGAAACGGTATGATGAACACGTATGTGCTCAAAACGCGATTGCGGCTGTTGTTCGAGTTGCCGCCAAAGGTTGTTCTCCAAAAAATACGAAAAAGATTCAAAGGTCACGAGATGGACGAATTTGTTTTGGAGGATGTCGTTGAGCCAGAGCTCACGGTCAACAAGCATCTTCGGCCGCAGAGGATGATCAATTTTCTTTGGCGCTACGAAACGATTATTCGTCGCGTTCAACCTTCGTGGAACCTGAATTTTTCCGGACAGCGTGTGCTAGAAGTCGGCGGCGGGCCGTTACTCGGCCTTGCTCCCATCGCTCTTTTTCTGGGGTGCGAGCACTACTGTTTTGTTGAACCGTCTTACAACGCTCGTATTTTGGAACATCCGAAAGCCAAGGAGTATTTTCGCGGAGTGCACGAGGATCTCTGCGCACTCTACGGGGAGCGTATGGGACTTGAGGAGTTTTTGCGGTTGTTGAAAGAGCGCGTGTACGTTCAGAAAAAGACTCTAGAAGCGTTCGAGGATTCGGAAACGTATTCCATCGTGTTCTCCAACGCGGTGTTTGAGCACATACAAGACGTTCCGGCCGCCGTGCAAAAGCTGAAACGATTGTCGGCGGAGAATAGCACCTTCATTCATCTGGTGAACTTTGGCAATCATCGTGAAAGCGAAAACCCGTTTGGCGGCTTGTATACGCGATCAAAAGAGGAGTACTGGAAAACGTACGGGAAAGGCATCAACACACTGCGCGCGAACGATATTCTGCGTTGCTTGATGGACGCCGGTTTTTCTACGACCATGATTCCGTACGTCGTGGTGGAGCGCTTGAAAGAACGACCCAATGAGTGGTGGAAAGCCCACCATACCGACGATGAACTTCGATGTCGCGTGGCTTTGTTCGTGAATACTCCCACCGCATGATGGCGCTCGTGCTCTATTATTTGATCGGGAGTTTGGCGGTCTTTGCGGCCGGTGTGCTTGTGTATTGGTGGAGTCTTCGTTGGACGCGGCCCATTTCATGGAAGGTGTTTTTTGTCGCGTCGCTCATCGGCGCGACGAGTCTTCTTGTCTTGCCCGTGTTGAAGTTTCATGCGCTTGGCATGTACGTGGATTTTTCCCATTGGCTTGGGGTGCTCATGAGCATTCGTGAAACAGGCCTCCCCCTTTCACTCAGCCACGAGTTCATTCGTCCGGGAACGCTCAATTACTTTTCCGTTCACTTTACGCCGCTCGTGTATGTGATCGCATTGCCGTTTGCGCTCATTCCATGGCCGGAAATGCTCCTCATGGTGAGTGTGTTGTTCATGATTTCATCTGCCGTTCCTTTGTTCCTGCTTGCAAAAAAACTCACCGGACGATTGTGGATCGCGTGGCTGTGTGTCCCGCTTCTTCTTTGGTATCCGACGTTTCAGTACATCACGCTCTATGAATTTGAAATGTTGCGATTCAGCATTCCGATTCTGCTTTGGGCGCTCTATTTTTTCGAAGCGAAAAAAACGGCGTGGTTTTTTCTCTTTGTGGTGCTTGCGAGCCTCGTGCGTGAAGAGGTGGGACTCACGGTGGCTGCCCTCGGTGTGTTTCTCTTTATCGTGGAACGCGCGCGCTGGAAAGGAATCGCGACGATGGTGATTGGCATGGGGACTTTCGCTGTCATTACGAGTCTCGTGATGCCTGAATTGCGTCAGGGAGAGTATGCGTATATTGCCGCGCCCTTTTTTTCGACGTTTGGAGATTCGCCCCTGCACATGCTCCAGACGATCGTGTCACGTCCGATATGGGTGATGATGGAGATGTTTCAAGTGACCAAGGTGGCGAACATCGGCATGCTCTTCATTCCGCTCCTGGGACTTTCATTCTTTTCTCCAACGGCGTTGATTGGGATGGCGGCAAATCTTGGTGTTGGTTTTGTGAGTATCGCCGATGTGCACACGTCGTACATGCTGTACTACGTGTCGCCGAGCGTTCCGTTTGTGTTCTACGCCGTGCTCCGGGGATGGAACAAGGCGCACGTGTGGATTCGGGCGCGTATGGGGAAATGTGCAACGGAGGAGCAGGGAGAGTCTGCGCTTGGAACAGCGCTCATCGCCGGTATGTTTGTGAGCGCGATCGTGTTTGGTCCGTCTCCGCTCTCACTCCAGTTTTGGGCGAAGGATGTTCGTCCCGCTCCGTTTCGGACGCAAAATTTTCACATCTCTGCTTACGACGTCAATGATCATCATCGCGCCGTCGCCACATTCATTCGAATGATCCCGGATGATGCCGTTGTTTCGAGTCCGCAGTTTCTTCATCCACATCTGTATCAAAAGCGCGCGGCGATGGTGTTTCCAGACACGGTGTCCAAAGATGGAACCGTACTTGCCGATTATGTCTTGCTCGACCTCACGAACAACAGTCTTCGCGCAGACAGTCCGGCGTATGTGAGCATGGACGAAATGCGACTCGTGGCGCAAAATGACGCCTGGAGGCTTATCACGAAATCTGAAGGGTATGAGCTGTATGTTCGTGTGCCAAATCTGCCATAACGATCTTACGGACGATCTTTGCTGTGAGGCGTGTCATGTCTCCATTCCCACACACAACGGCGTGCCGCAGTTTTTGCAAAGCCATGAGGAAACGGACGCGTTCGGGCTTCAGTGGAATCAGCACGCGAAGGCGCAACTGGATAGCCATAGTGGGCTTCCCATTTCGCGAAATCGTCTGTTTTGCGTGACGGGTTGGCCGCGCGAGCTGTCGGGGCAAAAGATTCTAGAAGCGGGATCCGGAGCTGGCCGTTTTACGGAGATTTTGCTTGCGTCCGGTGCCGAGGTCTATTCGTTCGACGCCAGCCATGCAACGCAAGCGAACGTCGCGCAACACGGTGCGCATCCGCGGGCGCACATTTTTCGAGCCAGCGTGTACGACATTCCGTTTCCTCCCGAGTCATTCGATCGTGTGTTGTGCTTGGGAGTTCTCCAGCATACGCCCGATCCCGAGCGCGCGTTTCGTTCGCTCGTGCGGTTTGTGAAGCCGGGCGGGGAAATCGTCGTGGATGTGTATCGCAAAGATGTCGCGGCGCTTTTGCAATGGAAGTATCTCCTGCGCCCGTTGACAAAGCGATTGCCGCCTTTTACTTTGTATCGCGCTGTGCGTGCGTGCGTTCCTCGTCTCTTGCCGCTTGCGACGGCAACGCGGCGACGCTTTGGTCAAATCGGCGCGCGCCTCTTTCCGATTGCAGAGTACGGCCATCTTGGTTTGCGAGACAATCTTGCGCGCGAGTGGGCAATCCTGGACACGTTCGATATGTATGCGCCAATATATGACAAACCTCAATCGCTTCGAACGGTGCGTCGATGGTTTGCAGAGGCGAATCTTGTGAATGTGACAGTCGAGAAAGGGCCAAACGGCATTGTTGGGAGAGGGAGGAATCCCCTATGAAAAAACTCGTGATTTGGGGAGGAAACGACAAGACACTCGAACGTGAGAACTTGGATTCACACGCCTCGGTAACGGCGTATTTTTTGACGTGTGAATTGCGGCGATATTACGATGTCGTGAACGTGACGGGGATGGATTGTGCTCGCGCCATTTTGGATTGCGACAACGTATGGGCGGTTCTTTCAACATTTCAGCGCGGCTTTACCAATCGTCTCATTCAAAAAGGCTACAGCAAACTATTTCAAGCCATCCGCTCGCATGTCTCTGGTCCATTGTGCTCTGTGTATGACTTCAATTATGACGATGTTCCGTATGTAGAAGATGTGATTTTTTCAGTCCGTCCTCCCTCGGAACGCCTGACGAAGTCCATTCGTCGGCGCGCAAGAAATTCGAACATACGGATTATCGAAATGGGGTGGTGCGCCGATTCAATAGAGTGTTCGCCAAAGGAAAAGGACGACGACGCCCTGACAATCTTTATTGATCATCCGCCGTATGTTGCGGGCGTCCGCGACTGCACAGCCGCTTACTACGGCGCCATCCGTAGAGCCCGAAAAACCGGTGCGCGTTTTCGCGTCTTTGTTCAAAGCAATCTTGGCGTTGTGGAGGTGGACGATACCATGCCGCTTGATAGACATCCCTACGAACGCAGTCAAAAAGTCCCGTGGCAGGAGATGATCACTCGATACGCCACGACGGACATTTTTTGTCTTACGACGCCTCAAAGCGCCTGTCTCTCTGCTATGGAGGCCGTGATGTGCGGTGCAAAACTCTATGTTCCGAATGATTTTTTTGGCCGTCCATTTATTCCTCGAGAGCTGTTGACACCCGAGATTCCTTTTGAAACGTTTCGTCCATCGGAAGCACGTTTGGCGGACATGCTATGCAAAGAGGCGTCGCGTTCAGTGGTTTTGAAGACGCGGTCAGAAGATCTTGTGGAACGCCATTCTTGGCATCTTGCCGCACAGCGGATTCATGCGACGTTGAACGAAATGAAATAAGTATGTGCGGCATCGCCGGTTTTATTGGGAAGGAGAGGAGCGACGCGCCTTTGATGGGCGCTCGTCTTGGGGGTGCGCTCGCGCATCGCGGACCGGACGGCGAGGGATGTCAAACGCTTTTGGTGGGCGACCAGCATGTGACTCTCGTGCATCGGCGCCTTGCCATTCTCGATTTGACTTCGGCGGCCGCGCAACCCATGCACGACGCAGACACGGGGAACTGGGTGACGTTCAACGGGGAGATCTACAACTATCGCGCATTGAAACGCGACTTGGAGAATCGCGGCTACGTGTTCAAGACGCACAGCGACACGGAGGTACTTTTGAAAGCGTACGCCGAATTTGGAGATGCGTGCGTGCATCGCTTGCGCGGCATGTTCGCGTTTGCCATTTGGGACGCTCGCCGTCGTCGCGCGTTTTGTGCCGTGGATCGGTTCAGCATCAAACCGTTTTACTACACGCACAGAGACGGGACGTTCACATTTGCTTCCGAAGTGCGCGCGTTGTTGCACGCGGGCGTTGTGCCGCGCGCCATAGACGAGTACGCGTGCGTGTCGTTCTTCTCGTACGGATCGGTGCAGGCGCCGCGCACCATCGTTCAGCATGTGTTGGCATTGCTTCCCGCGCAGACGCTGGTGCTCGATGCGGACACGAACACGGTGACGATTGACACGTACTGGACGCCGCAGGCAGGGAAGGAGACAGCGTATGAGGACGTAAACACTGCGCTGAATGCAAGCGTCACGGAGCATCTTGTGAGCGACGTGCCGCTTGGATTATTTTTGAGCGGCGGAGTGGATTCAAGCGCGCTTGCGGTGCTCACGCATCGCACGCAAGCCGCCGATCTGCACGCATTCAACATCTCCTTTGATGAGCGCGCGTATTCCGAGGGAGCATACGCGCGGCAGATTGGGGAGCGATTCTGCTCCTCGTATACGGAGATCGTGCTTTCGGCGAGCGAGGTGTCCGCGATGCTCTCCGACACTCTTAAGGCGATGGACCAGCCGACGATTGACGGCGTGAATGCGTACGCGATCTCGAAGGCCGTGCGCGCGCGCGGCATCAAGGCGGTGCTCTCCGGTCAAGGAGGCGACGAGGTGTTTGGAGGCTATCCGAATTTTTCACGGCTTCCGAAATGGGCGGGAGTGGCGACACTGCACCGTCACGTTCCGTCAAAAGCGCGCGCACTCTACGCGCCGCTTGTTGCGCGCATGGCGCCCATAGGTGCGGCTCGTGACAAGGTGGCACAGCTCGTGGCACAGCGACACTCGATGGATTCGCTGTACGCGCTGTCTCGACAGTTGTTTACTCCAGATGCCATTGCTGATTCACTGCCAAATGCACCATGTACGATGACTCTCATAGATGAGCGCGCGGACGCGTCCAGCTTCTTCAACGCCGTTTCTTTGATGGAGATGCGAGGCTATCTTGCAAACACACTTTTGCGCGATGGGGATGTGATGAGCATGGCGCACGGCCTTGAAGTACGCGTGCCGTTCTTGGATCATCGGCTCGTTGAGACGGTATGGTCGCTACCGGAACACGCAAAAATGCACGCAACACTTCCAAAACCGGCGCTTCTGCAAGCGGTGAAGGACGATCTTCCGCCGGAGCTGTATCTGCGCAAAAAAATGGGGTTTACGTTTCCATGGGATATGTGGTTGCGCAACGAACTTGCCGAGGAACTCCACAGCACGTTCGACGACACGCCGTCCGCCGAGGCGATCGGTCTTTCTCTTCATACGACGCGCAAACTGTATAGCGATTTTTTGTCCGGAACGCACGGGATCACCTGGTCGCGCGTATGGGCGCCGTATGTGCTCTTGCGTTGGGTGCGAGAAAACGTACTCGTATGAACATCGCCTTGAGTCTGTTGTCCGGAGTGCGGTATGGAGGTGTCACATATTTTGAAAACCTCATTCCAAAACTTGTGGAAGAAGGCCGCGCGCACACGTTTCACTTTTTTGTTTCCCACGGACATCCACTGATGGAGCGCGTGACGTCTTCTCGGGCAGTGTTTCACGAAGTGCTCGGCCAAAATACCTCGGGCCTCAAGCGATTCTTGTTTGAGCAGGTTGCTCTGCCGTGGAAGCTCAAACAGCTCCACATAGATATCGTGTACACGGCAAAAAACATCAACGTGCTTTTTGCTCCCTGTAAAACGGTCACCGCGATTCGAAACGTGGAACCGTTTGTGTACGCGCACTATCGCAACCACTGGCGGTTGAATATCCTTTCGAAAATGAAGTGGATGATGACGGCGTTGTCCGTGCGCAAGGCCGATCGCATTGTGGCCGTTTCACGCGGTGTCAAAGAGCGCGTCGTGGAACGGTTTCCGGATGCGGAAGGAAAGACGGTCGTGATTTACAACGGCAATCCGGTGACGCAGGCGCCGCAACCGGCAGCGCGGCAAAATTTTCTGCTGTCGGCATCTAAGTTTGTTGCCTACGCCAATCAGCTCAATTTGATTCACGGGTACGCGCGGCTGTGTGAGCGCCGTTTGGACGTTCCGCCGCTCAAACTTGCGGGAGGCGTACACGACAAAGCGTATTTTGAGAGCGTCCAAAGAGCTGTGCGTGACCACGGCTTGCAGAAACAGATTGAGTTTTTGGGCCTCGTACCGCAAAAAGATTTATTCGAACTGTACGCGCAAGCGCGGGCGTTCGTGTTTCCCTCGACGCTTGAAGCGTGTCCGCACACGCTCATTGAAGTCATGGCGTGCGGGACGCCCGTTTGCACCACGACGCATCAACCGATGCCGGAAATTTGCAAGGACGGCGCTGTGTATGTGGAAGCGTTTGATCCCAAAAGCATCGCCGATGGTTTGGAGAAGGTCTTGTTTGACGAAGACGTGCGCACTCGGATTACGCGCGCGGCGTTGGAGCGTCAGAAAGATTTTGACTGGACAAAGACGGCGCGTCAGCTCATCCAGTTATTTGACCGCATGGTATGAACATCGTCGTCGTGAGCATTTGTTATCCTCCTGAAATCCGCAGTATCTCAACGATGGTGCGGGAGTTCTGCGAATACCTTGCGCACAAAGGCCACACGGTCACCGTGCTCACCGGGTGGCCACAATACAATTTGAGTCAAGAGGACGAGCGGCGCGCATTCCAAACCGTCACGATCGAACGAGGTGTTCGCGTCATTCGCATCAAGACCTTGCCCACGCACAAAGTTGCGTATCTGTTGCGTGGAGTGGCACAGGTGTTATTGCCTCCGCTGTTTATGTGGGCATTTCGCAAGCACGTGCGCGAAAGAGTAGACGCAGTGGTGGTGTACAGCCCCCACTTGCCGCTCACCGTGGTAGGCAATCGCATCAAACGCAAAACGGGCGCGCGGTATCTGTTGAATATTCAAGATATTTTTCCGCAGGGCGCCATTGACTTGGGGATTCTGAAGAACACATGGATCATCAAGTTTTTTGAACGCATGGAACGCCGAGCGTACGAGGCCGCGGATGCGATCACGACGTGCACGAATCGCGCGCGAAACCTGCTCGTGGAACGTAAGCATGTTCCAATAGAGTGCGTGACGGTCGTACCCAACTGGATTGATGCGATGCCGTACGATCATGCGCAAGCGACGGGCGCATTGCGCGCGGTGCTCAAACTTGAATCGGCGTTTCTGATGGTGTTCCCCGGCATTTTGGGGCCGACGCAAGGACTGGATTTTGTGCTCGATGTTGCTAAGGTTCTTCGTGATCACGCGCATATCCATTTTGTGTTCGTTGGTGATGGTACGGAGACGGAGCATCTGCAAAAGCGCGTGCGCGACGAGGAAATCAACAACGTGCACTTTCGTCCGTTCGTGTCTCCCGACGCGTATCCGTCACTACTCAAAGAAGCCGACGCCGGATTGCTCTCGTTGCGCATGGATTGCAAAACGCCGACGGTTCCAGGGAAGTTGTACGGCTTTATGGCATCGGGTTTGCCGGTTGTAGCGTTTCTGAATCCTGAGAGCGAAGGCCATGAGATCATCCAAACCGCACAGTGTGGTCTTGTGATGAAGTCGCGCGACGCCGCCGCCGCCGCGCGCCTTGTTTTACAGCTTGCCAAGGACGCGGAAGCTCGTAAACGGTACGGCGAAAGCGGCCGCGCATATGTAAAACGCTACGTCACAAAAGAGGTCTGTATTTCTCAACTTTTAGGGCTTCTGGTGGATGAGTTTGCTATACTACCCCCATGAACATCCTCATCTGCGGAGGCGCGGGCTATGTTGGCGGAGCGCTCACAGACGCTTTGGTGAACACCGACCATACGATGCGCATATTTGATGCGTTGCTCTTTGAGCCGGAGTATCTAAAACCGGTTGATTTTGTTCGCGGAGACATTCGCGACCACGAGGCGCTCCAACCACATCTTGATTGGGCCGACGCGGTGGTGTGGCTCTGTGCGCTCGTGGCCGACGGCGCGTGCGACTTGTATTCGGAGCTTGCCGTGGAACTCAATCAGACGAGCGTGCAGTGGCTCGCTCGTCATTTTGACGGGCGCATTGTTTTTCCTTCAACCTGTTTAGTGTACGCACTGCAGAACAAAGAGCTGACGGAAGAAGACCACACCGCTCCCAATTCCCTGTATGTGCAAACAAAACTGGAAGCGGAGAAGATTCTGCAGAATCACAACGCGCTCATTTTTCGGTTGAGCACGCTGTTTGGACTGGGGGACACATTCTCTCGGCCGAGATTGGACTTGGTGACGAACCTGCTTACGGCGCGCGCGGTCATAGACGGGACGATGACGGTATTTGGCGGCACGCAATACCGCCCTTTACTGCATGTGAGGGATGTTGCCGATGCCATGGTGTGTGCTCTCGAAGCGGACGCAACGGGCGTGTATAATATCGCGAGTGAGAATCGAACCATTTTGGATATAGCGGAAACGATTGCGCGGCTGGTTCCGGGGAGCCGCATGGTGGTGCAAGAGGCAGACGTCAAGACGACGGGGGACTACCGAGTCTCGTGCGCAAAAGTGCGCCGCGATTTGGGCTTTGCGCCTACGCGCAGTGTGGAAGACGGCATCAAAGAAATGCGCGATTTCATTTCCGGCGGCCGCCTCAAAGACATCAATCATCCGCGCTACAATAACGCGGCTTATCTCAAAGCGTATGGACACGGTCTTGGCGAATCTTGAGCTCGCGCCTCCCATCACGGAGCTCAAGCTCATGGAAGGAGGTGTGAGCGTTGACGACCGAGGCCTCATTTCGTTTGTCAACGGGTTTGACTTCAAAGGCGTCAAGCGATTTTATCTCGTGCAAAATCACACGGCGGGATTTATTCGCGCGTGGCACGCGCACAAGCGGGAGGGGAAGTACGTGTCGGTTCTGCGAGGCGCGGCGATTGTCGGAGCGGTGAGCGTGCCGGATGTTGAACATCCCGATCCAAAGGCAAGCGTGAGTCGTTTTATTCTGTCGGCGAGCAAACCGGCCGTGGTCGCGATTCCGCCCGGATATGCCAACGGCGCCATGACGCTCACAAACGACTCCATCGTTGTTTATTTTTCCACTTCCACACTTCAAGAGAGCGCGAGAGACGACTTTCGGTACGATGCGCGCTTTTGGGACGCGTGGAGTGTGGAGGAACGCTAATGATGAGGTTGTAGAAATGATGAGGTCGTAGAATAGTCATTGCGAGTTCCACGAAGCAATCTACCGCAGTATGAGATTGCTTCACGCAGTTCGCAATGACAAGTGCTGGTGACCTTTATCCATCCTTCTACACTCTCAATAACTATGAACCTTCTTATGTGGAGCCCATATCTTCTCATCCTCGGTGTCGGAGTCGTGTCTGCACTGCTGACGCTTTGGTTGTCGCGTCACGCGAAAGCGCGCGGATGGCTCGCCGTGCCCAACGAGCGCAGTTCGCACCGCACGCCCACGCCGTCGGGGGCCGGTCTTGCCGTTGCGGTTGTCTTTTTGGGAACGGTGGCCGTTCTTGGCATCACCAATGTGATCCCGTCGGCGATTGCTTGGGCACTCGTTGTCGGCGGAATGGCCATTGCCGTTGTTGGATGGATGGATGAACGCACGCCCTTGAGCCTTTGGGTAAGGGTACTCGTGCACGTCTTTGCGGCCGTTTACGCCGTATGGATTCTCGGTGGGATGCCGGTGCTGTTTGTTGGCGCGCCGGTCCTCCTGGGAGCGCCGCTCGGATTTGTCTTAGCCGTTGCGGGCATTGTGTGGTTTTCCAACGTTTACAATTTTATGGACGGCATTGACGGATTGGCCGGCATGCAGGCCGTGTGGGTGAGTGCCATCGCCGGCGCGCTTATTGCTACGCTTGCGGGCACGGGTCCATTCACGCTCATCGTGTGGCTCTTGGGAGCATCCGTTGCGGGGTTCCTTGTTTGGAACTGGCATCCCGCGAGCATTTTCCTCGGGGACGTGGGCAGTGTTCTTATCGGATTCACCTTTGGGGTGTTGGCGCTTTGGACGGAGTACACGCATGCGCTTCCGTTGTTTGTCTGGTTCATTTTGCTCACGCCGTTTTTGGTGGATGCGACCGCTACCACCATCAAGCGTATGCTAGACGGCAAGCAATGGTACGCGGCTCATCGAGAGTTTTCCTATCAGCTCGCGCTCAAAAACCGCACGCACGCACGCGTGGTGGTGCGCGTCTTGCTCTTGAATATCCTGGCAAGTCCGCTCGCCATTTTTGCCGCCTACGATCCACGGTTTGTGTTACCGGCGTTCCTTATTGCGGTTGTTTTTTGGACGTTCGTGTGGCACAGCGTCCAAACGCGCGCGTCCTCATAATCTTTTCTACGCATGTCCGTAACCGATCAGCTTTTTGCGCCGACGCATTTCAAGCGCTTTGCGTTTTTCTTTTTGGCGGACATCCTCATGGTCATCGCGTCTCTCTATGCGGCGTTTCTCTTTCGTTTGGATTTTCGCTGGACGTCCTATTATGAGCAGTTATTCGTGTTGGCGCTTCCGTCGTTCTTGGTTGTAAAACTCATGAGCTTCGCGTTCTTTCGGCTCTATCGCATCAGTTGGCGGTTCGTGAGCATCAACGATGTGTCCAACATCGTCAAGGCGGTGCTGTTTTCAAGCGGAGCTCTTGCCGTTGCCATCTTCTTTTTCCGTTCGACGCTTTTTCCCGGATTTCCCCGAAGCGTCCTCTTGATTGATGCGGTGCTCACGCTCCTGTTGGTGTTCGGTTTGCGCATCTCCAAGCGTACAGTGCTCGAGGTCATGCGCAAACAGCCGTATAACGCCGAAGGCAAACGAACCGTGATTGTCGGCGCGGGCAACACGGGCGAGATGATTTTACGCGACATGCAACGAAGTAATTTTGTGAAGTATGCTCCGGTGGCATTTGTGGACGACGACCCCAACCGCATTGGAACGTACGTGCACGGCGTCAAAGTGAGCGGCGCTCTCAGCGCGCTGTCTCACGCGATCAAAACATTTGAAGCGGAAGCGGTCATTTTAGCGATCCCGTCCTTGAGCCACATGCGGCTCAAGGAAATTTATCGGCAGGCGCACAGCGCCGGAGCAACGGAAATCAAAATCGTTCCGCGCATCTACGATTTTCAGCGGCCGCAAGTGCGTGTTCAGGAGCTCGAGGATTTGCAAATTGAAGACTTGATCGGCCGCCAAGCCGTCACGGTTGACTACAAACAGATTGGCAACGCCATGGAAAACGCGGTCGTGCTTGTGACGGGCGCCGCCGGCTCCATTGGAAGTGAAATCGTGCATCAGCTGTGTCGGTTCAATCCGCGCGAACTCGTGCTGTTTGAAATTGACGAAACGGAACTGTTCCATTTGGAGCACCGTTTGGCGCGCGCCTATCCTGAACTCATCAAGCGCGTCCGATGCTTCGTGGGCGATGTGCGCGACCGGGAGCGCGTGGAGCAGGCGTTTTCTTTGTACAAACCGAGCGTCGTATTTCACGCGGCGGCGTACAAGCACGTGCCCATGATGGAAGCGAACGTGGACGAGGCGCTCAAAACGAACGTGCTTGGAACGCATGTCGTGGCACAGGCGGCGGTGGCCGCCGGCGTGTCGCGCTTCGTGCTCATTTCAACGGACAAAGCCGTGAATCCAACGAGCGTGATGGGAGCCACCAAGCGCATGGCGGAAAAAATCTGTTTGAGCTTTCACTTGGATGGCGGCACGGCGTTTGTGTCCGTGCGGTTTGGCAACGTGCTTGGATCGCGCGGTTCCGTCCTTCCGCTTTTTTTGGAGCAGATTCAAAAGGGCGAGGCGTTGACGGTGACGCATCAAGAGATGAAGCGTTACTTTATGACGATTCCGGAGGCGGTGTCGCTGGTGTTACAAGCCGGCGTGCTGGGACAGGGAGGGGACGTGATGGTCTTGGATATGGGCGATCCCGTGCGCATTATTGATTTGGCCGAGGAGCTCATTCGTCTTCACGGCTTGACGCCCTACGAAGATATAGACATCAAGATCATTGGACCGCGCCCGGGAGAAAAAATGTTTGAGGAATATTTGCACTCCGAAGAGGGGACGACGGCTACGCGGCATGAGAAAATTTTTGTCGCGAGCGCGCAAGAACGATATGATGGCCCTGTGCTTCGCGAGATGATTGAGAGCGTGCAGAGCGCTCTGCGTCATCCGGACCCTGACCGCGAAAGCCGTTTGAGGCGATTGTTGGCAGAGTATGTCCCGACGTACAAGGAACCACAGCGCCTCGTTCCGTTTTCGTCACTTCATGTGACAACGATTGAGAGTGTAGAAAAACACCCTATTTAGTCATTACGAGTCCCGCGTCTTGTCGTTGCGAGGAAGCGAAGCGACCGAAGCAACCTAACGCCAGATTGTTTCGCAGCTTGATGCTCGGGGCACTCCGGTGCGCAATTCTGCGCACATCGGAGTACCCGTCTCACGGTTCGAACATGCCTCAATGGCATGTTCTTCATCCCGCTCGACCTCGCAATGACAGAAATATATCCATGTTACTCCTTCAAAAACTCATTGAACTGCTTCTCTTGCCGCCGGCCGTGGTTGTGTTGTTGTTGCTGGTGGTGGTTGGTGTTTGGCATCGCTCGCGCGCATGGGCGTGGCGCATCTTGCTCTTGGCCGTCGTGGTGCTGTATGTGTTCTCCATTGAACCGGTCGCCTATGCGTTGACGCAATCCCTGCAAGGACTGTATGCGTCATCAACTGCTATCGAGACGGCGAGTGAAGAACCGGACGCCATTGTGGTGCTCGCGGGTGGATCGTCGAGCGCGTTTGGCGTGCAAGAGCTGTCCGGAGCCAGTTGGCGGCGGCTGTGGCGCGGGTATGAACGCTATCGTTTTTTTGAAGGGCGCGTTCCGGTGATGTACAGTGGGGGGTCGGGAGATCCGTTTGTGGAACATTCGCTAGAGGCCAACATAGCAAAAGGCTATCTTGAGTCCATGGGTGTTTTGCCGCACGATGCGGCAGTCGAAGACCAATCGCGTACGACATTTGAAAGCGCGCGCGCATTGAACGAACAGTTTTTTTCAGCCGATAAAGATGCCCATCGCACGATCGAGCTGGTGACGTCGGCGACGCACATGCGCCGCGCGCAAGCGACATTTGAAGCGGTGGGGTTTGACGTTCGCGCGGTGCTCGCGGATTTTCAAACCGCGCCGCTCAAGCTCGACCTGTTTAGTTTCGTACCAACGCACGCATCGCTGTTCACATCCGTCACGGCGCTCCATGAATGGTTGGGCATTGCGTATTACTCTCTCGCAGGACGTCTATGAAGATTCCTCTGTTGATGTACTTTTATCGCGCGCATTCCTCTGAACATCGGGGAAGCGATCCCAAGGAACATCGAATGGGCGAGCTCGCCGCCGCGCACATGACGCACGTCTCCAAGACGGTGGTTGGCGGTGTGTATTCGCGCCGCGCTCTGATTATCGGCGTCGGTCTCATGATTGGCGCGGGCATTGCGGTCGCGCTGGAATCCGGCGGCCCGCACTTGTTGGTCCAGTTGTTCGGGACGATCGTGTTGCTGTTCGTTCCCGGATGGCTTTCGACGCTTTCGCTGTTTCCGGAGCACGCTTCAATGACATCCGAAAAGTCAAAGACGTGGCGTCGGTCGCTCGATCCCATTGAGCGTCTTACCGTGTCGGTCTTGTTTTCGATATTGATTATCTCCGGGGTTGTTCTGTTGTTGTATGCCGCGACGAAGTGGTTTCCCGGCAGTGATCGTTTGACTCCACGAAACTTTTGGTACGTCTATACGTATTGCGGAATCCTTATCCTTTCCGTGAGCGGGTGGAGGCAAAAAATCACCTCGCCCGTGCTCATGATTTTGATCTTTGCTATACCTCTTTTGATCTTTGGCACGCACCTAGTTTTATCCGCACCCTTTTCTGTGAGATATGTTGCCCCCGAAATCCTTGGATGGAGTATAATGGCCATTGTGACTGACCGTATATTCAAGAGGCACGTCTCCAGGTAGCCTGTGGATAAATATCTGGAATACAACAATAATTGTCGTGCTATAATCTAAAAAGCAAATTAAGGAGCGAATAATCATATGAATAACCTCACGCGTCTTGAGCACATGAAGCACTGGCGGATTGTCGTCGGGCTTTTGGTTTTTGTGCTATTCATTCTTTCGTCCATGGCCGTGAACAAGACGGTGCAAGCGTTAACCCAGGCGGCCGGTAACTACGGATACTACAACGGCACGTACGGATACAATTCCACGGCGTCGTCTGACTTTTTGCCAAGCGCGCCAACGAACTTTACGCTCGGAGCGCGTTCCGCTAACCAGATTACTTTCACATGGACGGCGCCGACGACCACAACCGGCAGTACCAGTTTGGACAACTTGAGCAACTACACGGTTGCGTACGGAACGGGTACGGTGGACGGTTGTAACGACGGATCGCAAACGACAACGTCTACGGCGAGCGCGACGCTTACCAGTTTGAATGCTGGAACAACGTATAACATCGCGATTTGTGCCACAGATACGAACTTGAACGATTCGGATCCGTTGACCGGTTCCATGACGACTCTCTCTTCAGGGAGCAGTGGTGGCGGTGGTGGCGGAAGCCCTGCGGCGTCTACGCCGGCAACTCCAGCGACTCCAGCGACTCCGACGGTTGAGTCCGCAACACCAGCGTCTCCAAGCGCGGAACCGGCTCCGGCAGTGGTGGCAACTCAAGTGGCGGTTGTGAGTGTCGGTACACCTGCGTCCGTGAGTGTTGGCGGATCGTCCCACACGGTGACAGTGGCATCGGCAACGGCTACGGCAGCCACCATGACCATCGCGTCTGATCCGGTGACAGTGACCGTCAAGAAGGATCAAAGTGTGGATGTTGACACGGATGCCAACGGAATCAACGATTTGCGAGTGACATACAATGGATTGAATAGTACAGGAAAGCCGGAGTTCACGTTTGCGGCGCTCGAAGTGACCTTGGGATGCACGATGCCATCTGGCATGGGCGTGTCGCCGGTCTCCGGAGCACAGGAGGCGATTACCGCGGTTGCGGCCGGCAACTTCATCAAGAGCAGTGGATTCTCAACGGTCTACTATGTGACGACCACCTGTGGACGACGCGCGTTCATGGACTCACAAACGTACTTCACATGGACCGCGGACTTCGATCGCGTGAAGACGGTGTCGAATGCCACGCTTTCGGCCTTGCCACTCCAGGGAGTGATGTTGCCGAAGCACAATGTGGTTCTCATGAAGATCCAATCTGATCCTAAGGTGTACGCCATCACGGAGACATCCGGCAATATGCACAAGCCGACGCTCCGATGGGTGAGCACCGAGGCGGTTGCCAAGGCACTCTACGGAAACAATTGGGCGGACTATGTCGTGGATGTTCCGGCAACGCTCTTCCCACGATTCTCCTTCGGAGATGCGGTGCTCGATGCGGCAGGTCTCTCGGCCGATCGCAACCTTCTCAAGAAGCGCGTGGATCTCAACTAACAGGTCATGACAAGAGCTCGCCTCACGGCGGGCTCTTTGGTTATAGAGACCTCTCTAAAACTGCGTCTTTTCGTCTCACGGGCGCCCGTCGACCCCGCTCTCCCTACGCTTCAGTAGGGTTCGCGGGGCAGGGCAGCCCGCTCAACGAAAATCCATCAGTTTTAGAGAGGTCTTGGTAGATTGTGATAATATATCACTCTATGAATACACGCGTTCTTATTCTTGCAGGGGGGAAGGGGTCTCGCATGGGGGCGGCCGTGCCAAAGGCCATGGTACCGGTGGACGGCATTCCGATTATTGATCGCATTTTGAGCGCCGTGAATGAATCCGGTGTTGATACACGGCCGGCGGTTGTGATGGGACACGATCTTGAGATATTGCAGAGCTACGTTGGTGATCGCGCGGAGCCGGTGATCCAGCACGAGCAGAGGGGAACCGGGCATGCCGTGATGGTCGCGCAGGATGCCCTTCATCCAGCGGACCAAGTCGTCGTGTTTTATGGGGACCATCCGCTGTACAAGGCACAGACGATTTGTGCACTTGTAGAGAACCACCAAAAAAATGACGCCGTCATTACCATGACCACGGTCACGCTTCCCGACTATGACGATTGGCGCGCCGTCTACGCGCAGTACGGACGCATTTTGCGAAATGATAGCGGAGCTGTACGCACGATTCGCGAGCATGCGTTGTGTACCGATGAGGAACGCGCTTGTACCGAAGTGAATAACGGATTGTATTGCTTTGATGCAGAGTGGTTGTGGGAGAACATCCACCGACTGTCGGATGCAAACGCCAAGCGGGAGTTCCTACTCACGGATCTGATTGCGCTGGCCGTTGATCAGGGCCGCGGCGTTGAAACATCTCCCTGTCCAATGGAGGAGGGCATCGGCGTGAATACGCCGGAGGAAGTTCTTCTGGCAGAACAGGTTGCAAGAAATGGAAGTTGAATAAATGAATGTTGGAAGTTGGATGTCAGAGGTCGGAATGCCTCGCCAGTCCGTCATTGCGAACTTTTTAGAATGTCATTGCGAGGGAGCGAAGCGACCGAAGCAATCTAACGCCAGAATGAGATTGCTTCGCTATGTTCGCAAAGACCTATAGTCACCACACTATGAAACAGGACTCCATCATTCTTGAAACAGGCAAATTCCTAGCTCTTCGGAAGAAAAAATCCTCAATGTAGCTACGGCTA